>WNFO01015049.1_pt1 | contig 13255 bp, 13 predicted proteins | sample 5400251 | NCBI WGS metagenome assembly WNFO01 (sample SAMN13153354, study PRJNA577476) | soil metagenome | isolation source: 100 cm saprolite under Madrone tree | place: USA:California | collected 2016-06-14 | reverse complement strand
AGGCGACGATCGCGCCTTGAAAAACTTTGTCTTCATGTGCCAGTAACACGCAACGGCTCAGCCGATAGATTCCGCCGCTGTCGGATGTGTCGGTGCTGAAGTCGAATTCGGGATTCACCACTGCTCGCTGCCATTGCCGAATAAAGTCCTGGCGATGGGACTCAAACGGCTCCGCCATTGATTGGAACAACTTCGTGGCTGCGCTCTGGTAACTTCGACCGAACGCGACAGCAATTGTGAACTCGCCGCCATCTGGGAGATTGACCTCGCCAGCAGCTGCGATGTTGCCATTTGCGGCTTCCTGAAACTCCCAATCCATTTTTAAATTGTGCATCAAGTCCTGCCAACCATCACTGAAGCCGACGTAACCGATGGAGCGGCGAGAGAAACCGGTGCTGCATGCCATGATCAGGTGAACGTTTTCGCGCTGAGCGTGGATGAGTTTGACAGCGCCGATTTCGGAACACCACGCAGAGTTGCCGGCGCCGCGTCCAGCTATGTGAGGAGCCAGCAACGCGTAGAGGCGCAGCTTTCCTCGTAGCGATTCGTCGAATACTTCGAGTTTTGTGTGCACAAGCAATACCGACAGGTGCGGGTCGGTAAGCACATCTTTTATTACGCGATAGCGACCGCGCGGCTCCGAATTCGTGAGACGATAAAAGAGGCAATCGCGCGCCGGGTATTCGATCAGATGATCGAGATCGCGTTTTTCCTCGTGGCAAAAGGTTTCGCCGTCGCTGATGAGAAATTGAAAATCGCGCGTGTTTGGTTGATCGACGTGCGGGTAGTAAATCTCGTTGAGGATTCCATGACTCAGCGTGAACCAGAGACGGCAACTTGTGTGGTAGGCGGTGCCGACGCCTTCTTTTGCGCTGGAAGTCCAGCGTGGCTCGATCCCCGGCGCACCAAAGGCCACTGTATTCTCAGGCGGATTCATTTTTAAGTCCCAGATCTAAGCGCCACCGCGTAATCTGCGCCGCGATGTTTTCAGCTGACGGCGCGCCGGTCGCGCGCCTTTTTGCCAGCGCGCTGCGAACGTCAAAAATTTTCGCAACACCGCTATCGAAAAGAGGCGAAAACTTTTTAAGCTCGGCAAGCGGAACCTGATTGAGCGGAGTTCCGTTGGCGGCAGATTGCGCCACGATTCGAAAAACGTCGTCTCTGAACAGGAGCTTCTCAGCATTCGTGTCCATTAGTGTCCATTCGTGGTTAATGCTTTGACCGAGGGGCAATTAGCCAACGGAGGCAGTTCGTGTTACGGTCGCAGAGACGTATTTCGCGTCCTGGAGAGGAAACTTCCGCAGTTCCACCGTCACTTTCTGTATCGCAAAAGTTTTCAACAGATGCGCTGCAAGCCGATCGGCTAACGTCTCGATAAGGCTGACCGATTGATCGCACACGAAACTCTTTGTTTCCTCGGCCACCGCTGAATAGTTGATGGTCTTGTGAATGTTGTCGGCCAGGTCGCGCGTCTGCTGATACGGCCAGAAGGAAATGCTGACGGTTAATCGTTGTGGAGCGGTGCGCTCTTCTTCCGGCACTCCGATCCGAGCGGAAACTTCGAGTTGCTCGATGTGAACTTCGTCGCAAAAACGGTGGGATTCGTTAGACACCGGGCAAGATTAATGCAGCGCGGGTGAGAACGACAATGTGTTTTCGGATGTAGAGCGGACGATTGGACACAGTCGTGCCCGCCTTGACGTGGTGACGCGTGCGTCGAGGTTTATCGAGCAATGAAAACCATCTGGCGTGTTTTCTCCTATCTCAAGCGCTATCCATGGATTGCAGCTGGAACGTTGACATGCGCGATCTTGAGCACGCTGATGGTGATCGTTTTCCCGGCGGCAACCAAGTGGATCATTGATGATGTGGTGCGCGCTCAGCGGCCGGATAAATTGCTGCCGTTGATCATGCTCGCGGCTGGCGCCTTTCTTGTTCAACACGGATTTAACGCGCTGCGTCTCGTGCTCAACAACACGTTCGAGCAAAGGGTAATCTTCGATTTGCGCAGTGACCTGTATTCCCACATTCAACTGCTGCCGTTGCGCTGGTTCGACAATCGCGCCACAGGCGACCTGATGACGCGTGTCATTGAGGACGTGAACTCGGTCGAGCGCGTGTTGATTGATGGAATCGAACAAGGCTTGGTCGCCATTCTGCAAGTGGCGATCGTCATCAGTGTAATGTTTTATCTGAATGTGAAGCTGGCGTTACTCGCTCTGGTGCCATTTCCGTTGCTTATTGCCGGCGCACTCACATACACGCTGACTGCGCACGGGCGGTACCGTTCACAACGCAGGGCCTCATCTAACATGAACGCGCTGCTGCACGATAATCTCGCCGGTGTCCGGCAGATCAAAAGTTTTGTGCGCGAACGAGAAGAGCACGCGCGGTTCAACCGAGTAAGCGATCAACTGCGGCACGCCACGCTGGTAGTGATGCGAGTCTGGGCAATTTACTCTCCATCTATGTCGATGTTTGAAGCAATCGGCGCGCTACTCGTGCTTGGGTTTGGCGGTCACGCGGTGCTGACGGGCGCGATGCAAATCGGCGATCTGGTGGCCTTTCTAATGTTGACGGCATTTCTGTACGATCCGGTCAGCCGGCTGCATCAGCTCAATCAACTTGTCCAAGCCGGTCGCGCTGGCGGCGAACGTGTGTTTGAAATTCTCGATGAACCGACGGAGCCGGGCGCTGTAATGGAGATCGCCGATCCCGGCTGCATCCGAATTCTCGGCGACATTCGCTACGAAAACGTGAGCTTCAGCTATGTGGAAGGATTGCCCGCGCTGAGGCACGTTTCCTTTCATGCGCCGCCCGGCGCAACAATCGCGCTGGTGGGCGCAACGGGTGCGGGGAAATCGACGCTGGTGAATCTGCTGGTGCGCTTCTATGAGTTCACCAGCGGACAAATCTACATCGATGGAAAGCCGATCCGTGAATATGGACTACACATCTTGCGTGAAGCCATCGGCGTAGTGACTCAGGAGAGTTTTTTGTTCAACGGATCGATTCACGAAAATCTGTTGATGGGGAAACCGGACGCGACAGATGCTGAATTGTGGCGTGCCGTGGATGCGGCGAACGCGCGACAGTTTATCGAACGTTTGCCGGACGGATTGGAAAGCGTGGTAGGCGAGCGCGGGGTAAAATTGAGCGTGGGTGAGAAACAGCGTTTATCGATTGCGCGGGCGCTGCTGAAGGACCCGCCGATTTTGATTCTGGACGAAGCCACCGCAAGCGTGGACACGGCAACTGAACGCCTGATTCAGGAAGCGCTCGAACGGCTAATGGCGAACCGCACATCGATTGTCATCGCGCATCGGCTTTCCACAATCGTACATGCAGACCGAATTTTGGTGCTCGATCACGGTCGAATCATAGAGCGCGGCACGCACGATGAACTGTTGGCGCTGGATGAAAAATATGCGCGCCTGTGCCAGCAAAGTTTCCTAGAGGCGTCGCCCTCATGGCAGGCAGAGCCGCCGGCTGGAATCGTTACATCGGAAACTCTCGAGCGAGAGGAGCAATTACCGGTCTAAGAGAAATTCCACTATCCGGCGGGCGTTGGCGTCGGTGTCGCAGACGTCGGGATCGAGATGGTTTGGCCGGCTTGCAATTTACGACCGTCTTCGATGTGGTTGGCTTTTTGCAATTCATCGATGGTCACCTTGTACATTTTGGCTATGGACGTCAGTGTCTCCCCGCGTGCCACGATGTGCGTATTGCCCCCTGCCGGATGTGACGCAGATGCAGCTGGACCGGCAGCACTCGCTGGGGAGGGCGTACTTTCTCCAATCAAGACTCCTGGCCGCATGTGTGAGACCTGTTGCTCCAGCTTGAGGATTTCCTGCGAAAGCGCATCGATCTTCGCATTCTGCTCGTCGATTTTTTTTGCCAGTGCTTCGAGTTGGGACGCGTCAGCTGACTTCGCGGACTCCGGCGCGGGCGTCTCGCCAGGAGCACTCCAAAACGCCAAGACCAATGTTGCACAGAAAATCGCTGGCAGCTTCATTGGCGCGAAACCTTGCCACTAGCAGATTTGTCTGGCAAGCATCCGATTTTGAGTTGCACGTCGTGGCACAGACGCAGATGCGCGGCTTGCCTTTCCAATATTTGCTCTTAGATTTTTTTATGCCTGAGCGCATTCAAAAACCGGCTGAACCGACTCCGTGGGGTCCAAAACAAGGCGATGGCGGAGGTCCACGTTCACCGGATGTATCGCGGCCCGACACGAAGGACCTGCTCAAAAAAATGCGTAAGGTCGATCCCAACCAATCGAAGCGCTATCGCCAGCGCACGGGTCAGTAATGGAACGCTCACCGGTTGCGTTCGACCAGGGTTCTTCTGGCGCGGCTGGCGATTTCCCTGCGCTGCTGAGACACAAGGGTCTGCTATCCCCGGCGCTTACCACCCCGACACCACAGCCTGCAGCGCAGCAAAAGACTTGGCAACCGACCGAGGCAACCACAATTCTGGCTTTCAAGTTTTCGGGCGGCGTGCTCGTGGCGGGTGACCGTCGCGCGACCGCTGGCAACACGGTTGTGTATGATCGCGCCGACAAAGTTCTGGAAATCGATCGACACTCGATCATGGCAATAGCAGGCGTGCCGGCGACGGCGTGGGAAATGGCGCGCGTGCTGGAGCACTCATTCCAATACTTTCGACGAACTCAACTCCAGGAGATGAGCGTCGATGGAAAGGTGCGGGCTCTCTCCAAACTCTTGCGTGATAATTTCGGGTTCGTCATGCAAGGCGTCGGAGTAGTCGTGCCTATATTCGCAACCTATGATTCTCATCCAAACCCCGAGGCGCGTCTTTACTTTTACGATGCGATGGGCGCCCAATTTGAAGCGGCCGATTACGCTGCAACTGGATCGGGCTCGCCCGCGGTGCGCGGGATTCTTTATTACGAAAACAATTGGGGCGTGAAGCCACTGCACAAATTGAGCGAAAAGGAAGCGGTATCGATTGCATTGCGTGCGCTGGATACCGCCGCAGAATCTGATACAGCGACAGGCGGCGTGGACCGCAGCGGGAAGATTTATCCCGTCATTAAGATTGTATCGCGCGAAGGCATCACCACTTTGCCGGAGAGCAAAATCGCTGCCGTATTCAAGGAGACGGTTGCATGATCGAAGAGCCTTATCGTTGGGTCGAAGCGATCGCTAATCGCCGCGAGTATATCGAAGCGCAGCTCGCCCCGGGCAGCCCGATAGCAGCGGTAGGCTGTCGCGACGGCATTCTATTTCTCACCGTCGGCAAGACGCGGCAGAAAATTTTCGAAATTTATGATCGGATCGCAATGGGGGCGATTGGTCATCCAGGGGACATCGAGCGGTTGCGAATGGCGGCTATTGAGCTCGCCAGCACGGAGGGCTTCACCCGCTCGGCTGCAGATGTTTCTCTGCGGCGACTGGTGCATTATTCGCTCAGTCCCGTAATGAAGAGCGCGTTTGAACAGGTTTATGGCGCGCCTTATCTGGCGCGGATGCTGTTTGCCGAGGTGGGCGAACACCCCGGCGAAGATCTGTTTTTGCGGGTAGAGTATGACGGCGAGATTGCAACTAATGGTGCGAGCCAGGGGCAAGCGCGGCAGGATTTCGCAGTACTCAGCGGCACACCACAATCGCGAGAACTGATGGAGGCATTCCTGAAGAGCCAGCATGCGCCGGATGCGAGTTTCGACGTGGCGCTGAACTCTGCGCTCGACGCATGGAGTATCGGGCACATGTCTTTGCAGGCCAGCGATGCAAACGGCCAGCCGGAGCGGGCTGCTATTTTGAAATATCGACAGGACCAACTCGCAACTCGAGGAATCGAAGCAGCACTGCTCGAGCGCGATGCGGGCAGGGCAATTCGTTATCGTTCGTTATCAGATACGGAATTGCGCGCCCTGATTAACGAATAAGCTATGAAGAGAAGAAATCTTCTCTCACACGTGACGGATGAAACGAGCGTTTCAAAATGTGCTGGCCCTATCTGGGTTGTTGTTGATGGTCGCATCCTTTGTGTGGTTGCAACTCCATTACGTGGAGCGCCCTGTCGTTAGGACCGAACCCACAACGCCCAAGAGTTCAGCTGCGCCCAAGCCATTTGCAGTAGTTGTTCTTGATCCCGGCCACGGCGGTCAAGACTCCGGTGCCATGTGCGGCGGCGTGTTGGAAAAGGACCTGACTTTGGACGTGGCGCGACGAATCGACCGGCTCCTGAACTCCGAAGGGATCGCCACACTGATGACCCGCGTGGGCGACACCTATGTCTCGCTGGCGGATCGCGCAGCATTCGCGAATCGAGTGAGAAAATGCATTTTTGTCAGTATTCACTTCAACGAAGATAACAAGCCGGTGGCCAGCGGCGTCGAGACGTACTACGCCGCACATCAAATAACTGCGGGTTCGTTTCTGGCGTCGTGGTTGCCTTTTCTATGGCGACCGCTTTCGGATTCGCCGAATCCCGAAAGCCAGAACCTGGCCGCACTTGTTCAGGAAGCCCTGGTCGCGCGCACCCGGTCCATTGATCGGGGCTCACAAGCCAGACAATTTTTCGTGATAGCGAACGTAACTTCTCCTGCAGTTTTGATTGAAGGAGGATTTCTTACAAACAAGGAGGACATTTCCAAACTAGCGACCGAGGATTATCGAAATCAGATTGCCGCGGCCGTCGCGGATGGCATTCTGCGTTACCGTGACGCGGCGAGCCAACGGACGTCGACCTTGGCCGCGACAGGTGGAGAGAAGCGCTGAATACGCGGGAAAGCAGAGCGTCAAAATAGGCTCGGGATGAAAACCAAGATCACTGCACTGATCTTTATTGGATCGATGATGCTGCTGCGCGCCGATCAGTTGGTTGAACATGTGCAGCAGGCGTTGAAAGATCAGGGTTTTTACTACGGCGAAATCAACGGCGAGATGAATGCAAATGTAACCGCAGCAATTCGCCGTTACCAAATTCGCAATGGACTGCAGAACGCGCCGCAAGACCAACAAATTTACCCGTCCAATCCCGTGACGCCGGGCACTTCATCCGGAGGAGGAGTACTTGCTGGCACCCCATTCGAGGCGGCGCCTCCCACCGTGCAACGCAATGTGGTGCTCTCCGCCCAGATAGCACTGGCTCGCCGCGGTCTCTTTCACGAAGAGATTAACGGACTCTATGGGCCGGCAATGGAGTTTTCCCTGCGCGCCTATCAATCGCGAACCAGACTTCCGGTAACTGGCCGGCTGGATTTGGAAACGCTCGCGGCACTCCAATTGTTGCCCGGTGCACGCGCGCCCGTTTTTCCTCCGCCGCGCCATGGACGTCCTCAGCCACCAATTCGCGGTGAATGGGTTCCTGAATACTAGCTGATCTTGCTCGGAGATTCAGCCGCGATACCCGTCACGATCGCGGATTATCGAAATGGACGGATTGTAGTTCGGCGAAAACTGTGCCGACAAAAATTTGCGCCTCGATCCGAAGTAAAAGTCGCTCCGCATCATCGGATACCCAGATTGTTGCACGACGAAATTTCCGGTGAGGCTCCAATTCGAGATTTTTGCCGATCCGCTTCAGCTGCAAGTCAAGTTTGATGGCGTTGTTGGTGCCGGCGCGCACGGAAATTTTCTCACGGCCGACGACTGTGACGGTAGCAAGATAAGCATTGGTCGCCGGGTAAACCACAATGCGATAAACGCTGCGATCTCTGAGCGGCTGACTGCGCAAATAGAGCGCCGCAGAGTGGAGGTCGAAGAGGTTAGGGAAACTAAACTGCCGAGTCTTTGTTCCGGCAGTTCCCCCTTCGCCTTCTGTTCTCGTCCGAGTCACTCCGCTGTTTGTAAAAGTAAGATTGGTACCAATTTTCTTTGATCGATAACTCTCTGTTTGGTGAGTTTCGATCGGGCGCAGCGTTTCCGCGTTGGCGACCGCGCGATGGTTCACATCGAATTTCCATAGCGCCTTAACCAAGCCAGTGGTTCGGCCCGTCCCATCAAACTGAAATCTGTCCCCGGATGGCTTGGCAAAGTGAACCTCTCCGGTAGCTGCGGTAAATCCAGACCACCCGAATCGATAGGATGCATGCAGAGGGCGCAGGGCCGGGAAATTCCCCGGCGGGTCCTTAGTCAGCGTCGCCTGCCAATTCGCGGCCAGAGAACCTGTGCAAAACGCGAACAAGGTCACGATCACACATTGTGTCGGTCGAAGTTTGGTTTGAATGAGCATTGTTGCAGTTCACTGCCGCTCACAAATCATGATGCAGGCACTTGCTTATGTGTACACAAAAATACACGCGAGTTTAGCCCGCGTGTATTATTTGGAATCTCGAATCTCAGTTAAGGTTTCGAAGCTCTTGCCGGCGTGGCAGAGGCACTGGCCGAAGTTCTTACAGCCGGAGGTGCGGCGCGGCCCGGCTTGTTGAGCACGGCGATCACGTCGTTGGTAAAGTCGATGTTGTCGTGTGAGTACATCAAAACGGGCACGCCGTTGATGCTCATGCCTGATTTATCGAATACCAAATCCAGGTTATTGGCTTTTACCTTCTCCATCACGACATCGGTGATTTCCTTTACGATTCCCTCGCGCATACGCATCAACTGCTCTTGCAATTGCCGTTCGCGCGTTTGACGGAAATCGCTGATCTCCCGCTCCATGTTCTTAATTTTCGCAATCTTATCATCGCGCTCCTTTGCCGTCTGCGCCTTCTTGTCCGCGCTAAGGGCTGGCGACTCGAGCTGCTTGTTTAGATTATTAATTTCGTCGAGCGCTTTTTTGTAATCTTCCGCCCGGTCGTCATATTCTTTCCGTGCAGAATTTTTGGCGTCGTTGATCTTCGCTTCGGCTTCCTTGGTCTTGTTGTATTCCTTAAATGCGCGCTGCATATCGACCGTGCCGATTTTCAGTGTGCCCTGCGCGAACGCCGCAAGCGGAAAACCCAGCATCAGCGCAAACAGTGTGGACAGAGATTTTTTCATAAAACAGACGATACGGTGAGCGGAATCGCGTTAGACTGCAACCATATATATTCGTTCAAAATTGATACCCCACGTTGAAATTGAAATGACCTCCTCCGTTGTACCCGTCGCGTTGTATCGGATATCCATAATCGAGGCGTAGCGGACCAATTGGCAAATCGAGCCGAAGCCCCACACCAATATCAGAAGCGATGTGATTGAAGCCGAAAGACCACGCGCTGGAGTTGACGAAACCGGTATCATAAAAAACTGCTCCGCGGGCTTTTTCAATGATGGGGAAAGTAAGTTCCACAGTAGCGCGCGACATTGATTGGCCGCCGATCGGCTCGCCGTTCTGCTGCGGACCGACTTCTCGAAACGGGAACCCGCGGAGATTATTTGAACCGCCGAGAAAGAGCCGCTCGTAAATTGGCACCTCGGTTCCACTTCCCCATTGGCTCACCGTCGCGATTTCGCCATTGATGAGCAGAATGAGGTCCTTGGGCAGATGAAAATATTGCGAGCCCTCGAGGTCAAATGCGTAAACCTGCGTATCGCCTCCGAGGGGGCCACCGGTGATAAAGGGTGAAAAGGTGATTCGTTGTCCACGGTGCGTCAGCAAGGCATTGTCGCGCGAATCAAACACCACGCTGCTAAAGATTTTGCTTTCCAAAGTTGAACCTGCTTGCGACAGGATGAATTCAGATGCGGCGGGGTCCACATTAAAAATATCGACGTCCTGCAGCATGTATCCCAGAGTCACGTAGACATAAGCATTAATTGGTTTCCGTAGTTCGGTACTGAATCCGTAATTGCGCTGGTCATACTGAGCGCTCAAATAATTCGCCTCGTTATAAAAAAGCTGCCCGCTGAGCGAAAGGCGTCGGTCGAGGAAGTACGGTTCGGTCAAGGCCAGGATGAAATCTTTCCGCTGCGTACCGTACTGGATGCGCAGCCGGAATTTTTGGCCGCCTCCGGTAAACGACGGCCAGTTGAAAAGATCGAAATTGCCCTGGGTGAGTTCCGCGAATCCTACCAACTGATCGACGGTGCTGAACCCACCGCCAAAGCTGAGCGAGCCGGTCCGTTTTTCCTGCACCTGGATCGTCAGATCTTTCCGGCCGGGTATGTCTGTCTCTTCCGGATACGTCTCGACTTTTGCGAAGTAGCCCAGGTTCTCCAGACGTTTCTTCGTTATATCTACCCGAACAGTGTTAAAGACATCTCCCGGCGCGACGAGGACTTCGCGGCGGATTACCTTGTCTTTGGTGCGCGTGTTGCCCTCGATATTGATTCGGTTTACAAACGAGCGGACGCCCTCCTCGATTTTATAGGTCACGTCGATCTGCGCGGGACCGGCAGGCTCGCCTTCCGGCAAAATCACGAGATCGACGTATCCGCCGCTGCCGTAGGCGTCGGCCACCGCCTTCGCGTCATCGCGCAGTTGTTTTGGCGAATAGACGCTGCCTTCCTTCATTTTTAGAAGGGCACGAATTCTGGGTTCGCTGGCCACATGGTACCCGGAAACGGTCAGCTTGCGTACGTGATATTGCGGGCCTTCGGAAATTACGACGGTAATGATCATCGGACCCTTCTCGGTGCGCTCCTTGCGGACCTCTTTGACTTCCACATCGATGTAGCCGTGGTCTTGGTAAAACTCGCGGAGTTTGTCCAGGTCCTGTTCCAACTGCACCTCGTCGAGGCGCCCGGATTTATCCATGAAATAAATGGGCGTCCTGCCGCGCGTTTTCATTTGTTTGCGCAGCACCCGTTCGCTGAGATGCGCGTTTCCTTCGAAGTGAATCGCGCGCACAGCTCCTTTCGCCCCTTCGTTGACAGTGAAAACCACGCGCGCCGTCCCGCGTTTCTCATCAATTGCATCGACACGAAATTGGACGCTGACGTCATTGTATCCTCGTCCCTGATAAACTTCGATAATTTTTTGGCGCGCTTCCTCCAGTTGCTGTTCGTTAACCGGCTGGTTGAGTCTCAACTTGATTTCTTTGCGCAGTCTCTTCGGCTTGATTCGTTCGGCTCCGGCGATTTCGATCTCGCGCATGATCGCCCGCGTCTGCACCGCCACGATCACCTTCACGCCATCGCCTTCAGGCTGAGCAAAAATGCGAACGTTCTGAATGGAGCCAGTCTTGTAAAGCGCCGCGATATCGTTCTCGACCACCTGGTTGGAATAGGGTTGGCCCACCCTGGTGCGCATTTGCGCCAGAATCCGTTCTTTGCTGACTGTTTGAGGCCCCGTGTATTGCACGTCGACGGAGTGGATAATAGGAGGGCCCGGCGCCGCCTGAGGCGCCTGTGCTCGGGCGGTTACCGCACCAAGCAACGCACAGATGGAGGCGACCCAAAATGCAAATGGCGGGGGGCGCATCCATCCAGAAAAATGTCTCATAGGTTAAGAAGCGCAGCCCCGCGCAACAAACCTACGCAGGACAGGCGAGCTATATCGGGAAGAAGATCGGGATCGTCAAGGTGAGATTTTTCACAGAACGCGACGGTTTGTCCACGACATTGGGTTGAATTTCTTAGTTTAAAAGTTCGTACCAATTATTTCGCTGGCGCGCTTCGTAGCCGGCGTCGTGGATGAGCGATTCAATTTCCGCCGCATTTAACCGAAATGTTGTCCCCGCGCTGCTTACGACGTTCTCTTCCATCATCACGGAGCCGAAGTCGTTTGCGCCATATCTGAGCGCGATCTGGCCGATCCCCGGGCCTTGCGTGACCCAGGAGCTTTGCACGTTTTCGATGTTGTCGAGGAAAATCCGGGCCAGCGCTTGTGTCCGTAGATATTCAGACACTCCCGTGGGGTGCTTCACCTTCAGCACCGTATGCTGCGGTTGAAAGGTCCAGCAAATGAACGCAGTGAATCCGCCGCTGCGGTCCTGTTGATCGCGAATACGCTGCAAATGTTCGACTCGCTCTTCAATTGTCTCCACATGGCCGAACATCATCGTGGCGCTCGATTTTAGTCCGAGCTCGTGCGCCACTTGCATCACCTCGAGCCATTGGTCGCTGTTTATCTTTAACGGCGAAATTTTCTTCCGCACTCGGTCCACGAGAATTTCTCCGCCGCCGCCCGGGATTGATCCGAGTCCGGCCTTTTTGAATTCCGAAATCACTTCCCGCAGCGGCATCCCGAAGGTCTCCGCGAAATGCTGAAACTCCGGTGGACTGAATCCGTGAATGTTTATGTGCGGATATTTTTCCCGGATGTGCTGCAAAAGGTCGATATACCATTGGAATGGCAATTTCGGATGGTGCCCACCCTGCATCAGAATCTGAACCCCGCCCACCGCAGAAAGCTCGTCGAGTTTCTGATCGATCTCCTCAAACGAGAGCACGTAATGATCCTCGTCGCGTTCCGTCCGATAAAATGCGCAGAATTTGCAGTAAACGTTACAGACGTTCGTGTAGTTGATGTTGCGATCGACGATGTAAGTCACGATCTCGCGACCGCGTCCGCCATAGCTTTTCGCCTTTGCCAAATCGCGTCTCGCGTTAGCAAGCGCACCGAGTTCCTCCAGCGGCCACCGATACAACTCGAGCGCGTCGTCTGCCGAAATTCGTTCGCCCGCAAGGATTTTTTCCGTCAGCACTTCTCGATTCACAGACACCATGTCGCTCGAACCTTAGACGGTGCTGGTGGCTTTCGCACGTACGTTCATTTGCGGCAGGGTACATTATCCGGCGCGCCACAAACCCAAGAATTTTGCGGACGGCGCGGCGATCCGTCCGTACCATTTCGAAATGGATCCAACAGTCGCAATCGTTGGCGCAGGCGTTTCGGGCCTGACATGTGGTGTAGTTGTTGCCGAGCGCGGGTACCGCACAGCGATCTTTGCAGAAGAGACCGGACAGCAAACAACGTCCGCCGCGGCCGCGGCGCTTTGGTTTCCCTATGACGCCGAACCACCAAACAGAGTGATCCCCTGGGCGCTCCGAACGTTTGATGTGCTTGCCGAGCTTGCTCGCGTTAGAGAAAGCGGCGTTTCAATGATTGATCTGCAGCAGCTTTCCCGGGCCGGAGAAATTCAAATTCCGGATTGGGCGATTCCACTCGGCGCGCAATCTGTCGTCCAGAGCTTCCCTTCTGTCATGTCGAGCGAAGTCGAGACATCTCTAGCTGTCAATTCGTTCTTCAAAAGCGGTTTCTCTCTGCGGGTACCACTGACGGACACAACCGTCTATCTCGATTATCTCGCGAATCGTTTTCTCAAAGCTGGAGGGGAGATCTTCGCCAATGTTCATCTTGAAAGCCTCGAAGAAGCCGATCAGAAATTCGATCTCGTAATCAACTGCGCGGGAATTGG
>WNFO01003555.1_pt1 | contig 13256 bp, 16 predicted proteins | sample 5400251 | NCBI WGS metagenome assembly WNFO01 (sample SAMN13153354, study PRJNA577476) | soil metagenome | isolation source: 100 cm saprolite under Madrone tree | place: USA:California | collected 2016-06-14 | reverse complement strand
TCGCCCAGAAGCTGGATTACGTGCAAGAACTGGGCGTGAATGCAATCTGGCTGATGCCATTTTTTCCCTCTCCTTTGCGGGACGATGGTTATGACATCTCCGATTACAGATCGATTCATCCGAACTACGGAACTTTGGAAGATTTCAAGACGTTCCTTTCGAGTGCTCATGACCGTGGCATCCGGGTGATTGTCGAACTGGTGGCGAACCACACGTCCGATCAACACCCCTGGTTTTTAGAATCCCGGAGTTCTAAGGACAATCCAAAACGTGATTGGTATGTGTGGTCCGATACCGATACGGGCTATCGGGGAACCCGGATTATCTTCATCGACACCGAGATGTCGAACTGGGCGTGGGATCCAATTTCCAAGTCCTATTACTGGCATCGCTTCTTCAGTCATCAGCCGGACCTGAATTACGACAATCCCGCAGTACGCGAAGAGGTGTGGAATGTCATGAAGTTCTGGCTGGAGCTCGGAGTCGATGGGTTTCGGCTGGATGCTGTCCCTTACCTGATTGAGCGGGAAGGGACGTCTTGCGAGAACCTGCCGGAGACACACCAGGTGGTCCGGGAACTGCGCAAGAAAGTCGATGATCAATTCCCGGGCGCGATGCTGCTGGCGGAAGCCAACCAGTGGCCGGCCGATCTTCGTCCCTACTTTGGCAATGGGGATGAATTCCACATGGCCTTTCACTTTCCATTGATGCCGCGAATGTTCATGGGTCTACGGCTAGAAGACCGCAAGCCGATTACAGAAATCATGCAACAGACGCCAGAGATCCCCGCCTCCTGTCAGTGGTGCCTCTTCCTGCGCAACCATGACGAATTAACGCTGGAAATGGTTACCGATATCGAACGCGATTACATGTATGACATCTATGCTCGCGACAAGACGATGCGGTTGAATCTCGGCATCCGGCGACGCCTCGCTCCGCTGCTTGACAATGACCGGCGGCGAATCGAACTGATGAATGGCATGCTGATGTCGCTGCCCGGCACTCCTATCATTTATTACGGGGATGAGATCGGCATGGGGGACAACATCTACCTGGGAGATCGCAACGGAGTACGAACTCCGATGCAGTGGAGTGGCGGCTGGAATGGAGGCTTTTCTATAGCTGATCCCGAAAGACTTTATTCACCGCCGATTCTCAACCCCGTTTATGGCTATCAGGCGGTGAACGTTTTATCGCAAAAGCGTACCGAGCATTCGCTGCTCTCCTGGATGAAGCACATCATACAAATTCGCCGTTCAAGCCCGGTGTTCGGCTCGGGCTCGATCGAATTTCTCCACCCCGCGAATCACCGAGTACTGGCCTATGTCCGGCAGTTGGGCAAGGAGACGCTTTTGATCGTGAACAATCTCTCCAGCGCAGCGCAAGCGGTCGAGCTGGATCTGCGACGCTACAAAGGAAATATTCTGATTGAGATGTTTGGCAAGAATATCTTTCCTCGCGTCGGTGATCTGCCTTACCTTTTAACCATGGGCCCTTACCAGTTTTACTGGTTCCGGCTGCGACGGATCTGATCGGACGGATGTTAGCAGTCCCCTTGGACACGCGCACACTGACTCACACTTTTAACGCTTCGGTCGGAGGTTGAATTGGCGGAAGAGACCCTTTTGACAGATGATTTTCTTCGCCAGCTCATCAACGTAGGCGAGGTAGACATCGTGGTGGGCCTGCCGACCCATAACAATGCCAAGACCATTGATCCCGTCATCCGGGCCATTCAAGCCGGCATTCTCAAGTGCTTTCCCCGCGAACGAGTCGTAATCATTAATGCCGATGGGGGATCGCAAGACGGGACTCCGGAACGAGTAACGGGTGCCTCGATCGATGACGTGTGGAATGTGTCGAAAGTCTATGCGTTGCGCACTTTGCACTCCATCAGCACTCGGTATGCGCACAGTCCAGAGCCTGGAACTGCGCTGCGGACGATCCTGGCGGCCGCCGACTTGCTGCGCGCCAAGGCTTGTGTGCTGGTTTCACCCGATTCAACAACCATAGAACCCGAATGGCTTCAGCGGCTCGCGCGTCCTGTGTACAACGACAACTTCGATATGGTTTCCCCCACCTATCGTCGGCAGAAGTTCGAGGGCGCCCTCATGCGAAATCTGCTTTACCCCATGACACGCGCAATCTACGGTCACAGAATCCGTGAGCCCTACGCGTCGGAATTCGCTATCTCCGGCCGTCTCGCAACAGACTTCCTAGGCAAGGAGATCTGGAATAACGACTGGGGCAGAATGGACGCAGAAATCTGCCTCACCATCACCGCTATGACCGGAAAATACCGGGTGTGTCAGGCCTTCCTGGGAACGAAGGCGCAACCGGATCGAAGTGCTCGCGATTTACTGGCAGCGATGCGCCAGACAGTCAGTGCGCTGTTCTCGTCTCTGGATAGCAATTTTCCACTTTGGAGTACGATCACGGGCTCTCAAACTGTACCCACGATCGGCGCTCAATCGGAAGTGACGCTGGAGCCTGTCCGGGTAAACCGCAAGCAACTGCGGGAGATGTTTGCCACAGGCGTCGCCGAACTGGAACCTATTTTCCGGGCGATCCTCTCGGCGTCGACCCTTTCCGAGCTGCAAAAAATTGCCAGTCTGGACGTTAACGATTTCAATTACCCATCGGACGTGTGGGCCAAGACCGTGTTTGAATTCGCGGCTTCGTATCACAAATCCGTTATAAGTCGTGACCATATTGTTCAGGCCCTGGTACCTCTGTACCGTGGACGAGCGTTGACGTTTTTGCTGGAAAATCGAGAGGGTTCCGGGGAAGACATCGAGAGAAGTGTGGAATCTCTTTGCGGCGAGTTCGAACGTCTGAAGCCTTACCTGCTCGAAGTCTGGGCTGACAGAAAGTGAGACGCCAATGCGGGAAATCATTATCACCGAACTGACGCAGGCCTCGCAGGAGCTGGCCAGAGGCTTTGCGCACTACCTGCCCCGTCTGATCGTGATGTTAATCATTGCTTTCGTGGGATGGGTGATTGCCTATCTATTGAAAGTGCTGGTGCGCAGTATCCTGCGGCTGACAAAGTTCTCCAAGCTCTCCGAAAACTCAGGCGCAACCCAGCTGCTCAAACAGGCGGCATTACCGTCTTCGACCGAACTGTTGAGCCGGTTTGTCTTTTGGGTGGCGTGGGTTGGCTTCATTCTTCTGGGCGTGAGCGTACTCGGGATCGTGGGTTTACAGGAGTACATCTCGCGATTCTTTCTCTTCCTGCCTCGGCTGTTTGTTTCCCTGGTCATTCTCTTCTTCGGATTGTTGGCGGCGAGCTTCTTCTCCCGTGCAGTTCTGCTGGCAGCGGTCAACGCCAACTTTCGGTCGTCGCGGTTGTTGAGTATTTCGATCCGGATCATCATCAGCATCTTCGCGTTGTCGATGGTGTTCGAGGTCTTGGGCGTTGCAGAAGAGACGATGCTGATTGCTTTTGGGACCGCGTTCGGAGCGGTGATGCTCGGGCTGGCGATTGCGTTCGGCCTAGGTGGCCAGGATCTGGCGCGGGAGTTCCTGGAGAGGAGAGTTGGTACGGGGAAAAGGGAGGAGAAGGAGGATGAACTGTCGCCTCTGTAGACACGCATTCCTGTCGGAGCATGTCCTGTCGTTCAAACGGGGCAACCTGAATCCCTCGACATGGACCGACCGGAAGCTCTCCTCCGCCTAAAACTTGTCTAACTGGCCCAGGACGACGATATCTGTGTGATGCGGATGGTGGGCCGTGATGATTTCCTTGGCCACCAGGCTCCAATGGGTAACCGATCCCACCGCGTCGCTGTCATAGTGCAAGCAATAGCGAACATCGCATTCTTCACAGTTCATGGCACGATGGACATCACTCATCAGCCCGAACTTGGAAGGACGAGCGCCGAGTCTAACTGCTTCCGCATGCATCCCGATGATTATGCCACCAGTCTGTCGTCAAGTCATTCCTTTGACTCTGGCACGCAAATGGTGGTAGCTTCGCGTCCGATAGGAGCGTGCATCGAAGTGGATCTGTCGATAAACATGGAGGCTGGATTCGAGTGCGCAGCAGCACGCAGCCCGGGCGAAGCGGGACCTGTTTCTCCGTCTTTTTCCCGGAGCAGAGAGTACCGATAATGCGTCATACTACTATCACGCTAGATAAAAGCGCGTGACGAAGCTCGATTCGTGTTAACTTCCCTTCGCGGGTTAGCGTATTGAACGGCGTACAGATCGTCACTCATTGCAAACAGTCTCTCCTCGAAGTAGGCAATTGCCATTTCGTTGGGGTCTTTACGTCTGATGGTTGTGAAGTCTTGTCGTGCACAACTAGATCTCATTTCCGTCCGAGGTAAACATCTCTGTTATGGCAGCGCGCAGATCGTGTAGCCGGAATTGGCTTCTGGATGAATCGGCAATTCGGGAGGTCGTTGCAGATACCAGATGGCTGTTCGTGGCCAGACATCATCAGACACTTCGTTGTCGGACGTTTGGTCTTCGACACTGCAGCGAGCTCCAACCCACTCAAGAACGGCAATGTGACATCTAACAGCAGCATATCTATTTTCTGAGCTTGGTTATTGAGGACCGCGAGACCGCGGCGACCATCTTCTGCTGCTAGCACGTTGTACCCCCAGGTACCGAGGGCAGTTCTGAGCATTTCTCTAAGGTCGGCTTGGTCTTCAACTAGTAGCACAGTGGCAATCGTCACACCTCGCGCAAGCGGCTCAGCTTGGGATCGGGTAGGACTATTTAGCCGTTCGCCGCTTCGCAGATCTCTTGGGCTATCTCCTCGATTCGGTTTTTCGCCGCTCCGTCTTGTCCGCGCGGAACGTTGCAAAAAGCTCGCGGATGCGATGCTTACGCCCCTCTCACTCATATCAAGCGTCCAACGCTTCTTAGCAGAAACTTGGCAGCGGTCTATTTACTCCTCGTTCTTCCCGGGAATCAGTGCTCTGACGAACTGCTTAAGTTTTTCAATCTGATCGGATGTCGCCCGATCACTCGACGAGGATTTCGACTCAAGCCATTCGAGCGCGGCTGTCGGGCTTAGTTTCTTGATTTCAAGGGCGGGATATGGCCGCTTGGATCTAGTGTCAGCGCTTCCATGATGATCCTCTTTGTCGGTTCGCTGCGAACTCATAGTTTCCTCACGATCTCCTGCAAGAACAAAGTTTTTTCACCGCGCGGGATCCTAGTCCAGGCTGGGAGCATGCAGAAAGCCGAAGGGGCAAGCTTTGATCCACTTCGACCTAAACTTTCAAACGACAATCCTCAGCGGAACCCTTCAACCAAACAAAAGATTTATGGACCTCTCCAAACGATAACCTGGTGCTACGTTGGGCGGTGTCTGAACCTGGGGAAGACTAAGGGAAGACGACCGGGCGGACGAACTCACCAATTGGAGTCAAATGAAGACCGTCCGTTTCTTTGCTAACTCCTAGAACGACGGACGAGAGACTTTTCCTTCAGGAATCCGTCACATGTTTGATCTGATTCTTTGCCGCAGGCAGGTCGTGTCACTTAGTTGCCCTCCTTCTGGTGATTGAAAATGGTGCAAAAGGGCCCCAGCGCAAAGTAAAACGGGCGCTGCAGGCAGATTGTGATCCTCTTTGCCCGAGCCTTGGTAGATGTCTGGTTTGAGTTGTGATCGTTACGATCATCGAAACACCGCAATGCAAGAAAGCAGGCCTGCGGCGAACAGAGTCACGACGAGCGAGTAACGCAGTACATGCCTGGGAACGAATTTAGGCAAGTAGCTGCCCACAACCAAGGCCAAAACAAATTTGGTCAATAATGCCAAGACTGCAGCGAGGCCGACAACAAGCGGTGCACTGAACTTGGCTGTGAGCGCGACAGTGGCGAGCTGGCCGGGGTCGCACCAATCCGAAAAGAAAATCGCTCCAAATGCCAAAAGCACAGGATTACGTGAGCCTTTATCTTGCTCGATGTGGCGGTCTTCGTCTCTCTCGAGAATCAACAATATCCCCGCGACAATGAAAGTGACACCCGTGAGGAGGCTGGTCAACGATTTTGGTATGTGGACCAAGAGTCCACCGAATAGAACTGCCACACCGATCTTCGCAATCACTGCAGCAGTCATGCCCACCAGGACCGAAGCCCTCCGGAATCGCTCCGCGAGACCGATGACGAGGAGCAGGCTCTTGTCCCCAATCATTTCCGCGAGGAGGACAGTCGTGAATGCAGTCAGGAAGATCGAAGTCATGTGGATATTCGCTTCGCCCCAATAGACTAGGTACAGGACCAAATCTTCGGGGTGACGGGTCGTTGTGGCTCGATTGGCAAACCTAACTTCTTCCCCAAAGGCTATGGATCCGGGCCTGAAGGATGACGACCTGTTCCCACCATGCCTCCAAATTCGAGCCCGGTACTGGAGGTGCTCGTGATACCACATTCGCAAATCACTGCCGCTTCCAGGTCGTGGATTTCGTTGTGTTGATGGCTAAGGTCTGTGACCCAGCGCCCCGTGAGGAACATTTGACAGCCGCGCTCCACGGACTTGCCACGAGTGTCGAAGTCACTGAACTGATCGGCAATCCAACCTATCCCTCCACCAATCGCCGCACCTCCGAATCCGCCCACGATCGCTCCCCCTAGAGCAAGGGCTGCAACTATCAACGCACACAGGGCAAGTGCGAGGCCAAAGGTAAGCAGGCCGGCAGCGACACAGATGGCAGCACCGGCGATGATGCCGCCGATCGTCCCCGCGGCTGACCCAATGGCGCCACCGACCGAGCCGAAGTCGCCGATTTTGGAGCTGATTTCGACGTGGAAAACCTCGCGATTGCCATCGTTGGGATCCGTAGTCTCATATGCCGTGGGGAGACCCGAATCAGGCGCGGCGCGGTTGCGGATTTCAGCGATGCTCAGAGGCGGCGTTTGTGGGTCAGTGACTGCCCACGGCGTAGTAACGTTGAACGTCCAATCTCCGTCATTGAAGGGGGGAATCCCTGAGTTCGTGCCAGCGCAACTTACTAGGGCGCAGACCGTAATCGTGCGTGGATTCTGTACCTTCAGGCGGCGAGACCATTCAACTGCATATCCGATAAATCCGCCGAGCACTGCCGCAGCCATGGCGGCGACGATAATCGCCGCGAGTGCCACGGACGCAGCTCCTCCGGTCCATGTGATCGGCCCTCCGCCAGCAATGTTGAGATAGGCGAGTATCGCCGCGATCGCAGCCGCGCCTCCCGCCCACTTCAGAATTGCTTTTAGCCAGGCATCATGATCGCCCGGCGGTTTTGGCTTGGTCTCACATCCAGCCATAATTTCTCCCTTAACGGCGATTGACTGTGATCGTCACCCCGCCGGAGGCTACGCCCCCTTGCCGAGCACTAACGTTGAATACCTCCGGTGGCCCGGGCTCATCTGGCGCGTCGACGATCAAGAGAACGTCGCGGTACGCTTCGTGTGGCGCGAAAACAAACGTGCTGGGCTCTACCCGTGCTGGCCATGCGGGCGGCCGACCGGCGAAAATCTGATGGGGATCCGCGTCCTTTCCTTTGCGATCGTCAAACCTGTAGGAGTCGACGGTGAGCTCTACCAAGTGACAAGAAATACGCTCCCGACCTTTCTGATTCTCCGTTCGACGCCTACCCACGCTTGCCCGTACAAGTTCCGCGACCAATCCAATCAGCGCGCCACCGAGGTAGCCGAGCAAAAGCAGTAGAGCCTGGTGCCGTCGCGAAAGTTCATGGGTGGCGAATGGAGGAACCAGAGGTCCGGCTACCAAGCCAAGTAGCGCATAGCCAAGTAGGACGCGCCACCAAGAGATTGCATCGCCGCCTTCGCGTATGGGTGGGCACCCTTCTGGGTAAAGATTGAAGATTCGAACCGGGGTTCGTACCTCAGAGGCGGCTTCTTTGACTTGAGTGTTGTTCCACCCACGGTTGTTCGAGGGATTGCCGTCATTGGGATGCGATAACTGAACGTCCAGACAGTAGTGTCCCAGGTTGGAAGGTGTAGTCCATTTCGTTGCCACATTGGCGACACCGGGCCAGATGGGCACATCGGCTGGAAGCACTATAATCGGGTGCCTGATTTGCGCGCCTGCCCCAAACTCGATCCACCCAATGTCAACCTGCGTTCCGAGAGCCTCTTTGTCGCGAGAACTATTATGAATCGTGACGACGACATCATACTCAGTGTTCACGCGCAAGTCGTAGGTGTATTGTTCTATTCCGCCTAAAAATATTGCAACATCAGGATTATCCCAAGTGACAGGCAACCCCAGCTGCATCAGAAGAAATTGACTATAAATACAGGGATCTGGCCGATTTATAATACGTTCCGGAACATACACACAGGGCTGGCCACCCTTTCGTTTACCGCATAAGATGGCACAAAGGCGACAAAAAAAACCTGTTTTGCAACAACTGCATTCATCGCGGGCGACAGTATGCTCTGCGGCCATAACTATGGCCTCCCATATGCAGTAAGGAACCTGAGCCCAGGGCTAGACACCCAACCGAAGAGGCATTCTCCTCGTTTATTTCTAAGTGAGGCCCTACGGGGAAGAGATACTACAAGCGCTGCCTTGCATTTGCTGCCCCTCGCTTGGGAAATGCTATTCGGAGGGGTGAGTCGGAGGCATATTGAACTTCAAGGAGCTGCTTGTCAAGACAAAAAATTGAGTTTTCTATTTCTCTTGACTCCCTCCATGCTCGGGTGCACAATTCGCCCGTCCATTAATACCGTAGTCATACGGTTACTCACCCTGGTCTCAAAGTAAATGCTTCCCCCAGTTCCCGGGCCGAACGAACCCAGTGGAAGAATGGAATGTCTTGGATCCGCTGAACGAATTGAACCGTAGCGGGCACAGTCGCAAAACTGTAGCTCACCCTCGTCTGGTAAACCAAACCAATCGGGAGTGAACCGAGGTTTCTGTGCGGGCCGAGATTGCTTGCGTCTAGCACCTACGCCCATAGCCGAGAGCGGTGATTTTCATTGCCTCCATAGCGGAAAGCTCAAGTAACGCGGTCTCCCCAGTCTGGAGATTGCTTAGCAATGACAACCTTTGTCTATGTTCTGGTTATCTTCTTGCTGTTGTTCGTCATGGCGCCGATCTTGAGTTCTCGTGTTAGGCGATGGCTTCGCGGGTTTTTCGTATGCCAGCCGTCAGCCACACCAGTGAGCGTGGACGATGGCGTCATGGACCCGGATGCATTCCATGTGGAATTCTTGAAAAGGGCTGATGCATTCCTGCAAATGCAAAAGAAGGGCTTCTGAAGCATGGAGCGGATTTTTTCGCTAATCATTGGCTTGGGGGCGATAGTTGGCCTCTATCTCAGTGTGGTAGCAGTCATGAACTACTTACGCGACAGCCAATTCCTTAGCCATTATAGATCTGTCGGCAAGGAATACTTTGAAAAAGGGGATTACAGGCGGGCCGCTGCCGCTTTTAAAGAAGCCGGTCAGCTACGTCCCAATGACCCTGAACTGCAATGCTATTTAATCGGCACGAGCGCTTTCGCTGGTGCGCAAGGGAAAGAAGTGCTGGAGCGAGCAGAAGTCCAGTGCAAGCTTGTGATGACTTCTCAGTTATTAGATGCCAACGGCTACAACTTCGTGGGCGTGGTGTATGGAAGAAACGGAAATTACGAGGATGCTGAGAAAGCCTTTGACAAAGCTATAGGGCTGAAAGATGGCGTATTTGAGCTTGCTGAATACAATCTTGCTAAAGCATATGCTGAACATGCCAAGACCTTCGGCACGCAACCTCAAGCTGAGTCAGCCCGAAGAACCGCCTATCTTCAAAGAGCGCTGGTAGTCAATAAGACACATTTGGGGCGAAACAAGAACGACGTCAGGGCTCTCTATAACACCGCCTGCGACTACGCTCTGTTAGGGGATGCTAGTAACGCTATAGATAATCTAAAGGCCGCTTTGGATGTTGGTTACGACCGGTACCAAGTGATCGCCCGTGATCCAGATCTTGATGGGATCCGGGAAGACCCAAGATTCCGGCAACTAATCAAGAGCCATTATGCGGAGGTGCTTGCGAGGTACCAGGGCTTGCTCGAGAGCGCTCAGGCTGACAGCGATGCACTTCACGTTTTAGCGTGGATTGAATTGTTCAGCGATGATCCAGTCAGGATTAAAGAGGGGGTCGAATATGCAACACGCACTCTGTCGCGCGATCCCGAGAACCCAGACTATAAAGCGACTCTCGCGCAATTGTATGCGGCACGAGGCGAATACCGGTTCGCGCTGGCTAAAATCAACGCAGCGATCGACAAAGAGCCATCTCGTTACTACTACGTAAGGCTGCGAAGATCATGGGAACCAAAAACCGGAGCTCGATAACTCCGGTCCTGTTCGATCAGACTATCCAGAGAGGTGCTGGATCAAAAGAAGGATAGCAGAACAAATGAGAATAAAGAGGCTGCCTGCCATAATGAGGGAGGCCACCGCTCTATCCCTGGGAGGCCGATATCTCGATCCCGGAAAGTAGCTACTGACGAAGAAGAGACCAGAAATCCCCATGAGAATCAAGCTGATAGGCATGTTCAGCCCCCTTTTTCGGATTTTCCATTGTACCAAAGAACCTTGGTAGCTTAGCAAGCAGCCACATTTTGTCAATCTTGACAATCCCCGCCCATATACTTTGCTGAATACGTAGTCCCTTCCCAAGACCCTCGGCGGGTTCGGCACCAGCCTCGGAAACTCAGGGCGCAAAACAGGGCTCGCGTCCCGCACCAACGCTTCGGCGAGCTTTTGGGGCATGGCCTGAACGCCCAGGGCATCCGCCACAAACCGCGTCGCCATTCGATCGGCTTTAACCGCGTGTGTCCTGTAAGGAAAATAATTGAACGAGAGGCTGACGGCAGAGGACGTGAAGCCACAGTGGCAGCGGCCTCCGGAACCAAGGCCTCATTGTCCATCAATCAATACGTTTTGGATGCACGGCCATCGCAAGCCATTCGCCGAGTGAGTTTTTCTTCTTGACTTCTCAGCAGTACAGAGTCAAAATTCGCGCGATGGCGCCTCTCAGAAGAGCCATTCCCACCGAGGGGGCAGGAAGAGCAACCTCCTAGAGGCGATCGTTTCGTTACAGGTCCGCAATAACTAAAAACGACCCACTTTCAGGATTCTCCGCGACACATTGGGTAGGTGTTTGCTTCGTTGGGCAAGACTGGATGAATGACAGAAGCACGTCACCACCGCAATCGCGGGACGGTATCGAAGACTGGCGTGAGTGTACTCATCAGCTCGGAATGAGCATGATGGCTGACCTATGGACAAACTTGTATCATTACTACAAAGCTTTTTCGACTTAAACAAAGTTGCGTCGGTTTCATTGCCCGGCCTGCTGTCCGCCGTCGCGATAATCATGTTGTTATGGCCGCCCGTTCCGATAGATGTCATACCGACAGTCTCGGCCCAAGATCAACTCATCAATCAGTTTCCGCCACCAATCGCGGAGGCCTGCAAAACCGGCACCAGCACCCTTGAGGTGTATCGAAGCCTGTCCGATCTGAATGCGACCGCCGTCCGCAATCAACAGAAGCTAGACGATGAGAAGCAGCGGTTTGCTCAATGCATAAATCTTGAAACCAGTCGCATAGGTTTCGAGAAGACGTCGAACGACCATCTCACGGCGCAAGTTGGCGAGTATCAAAAGGTTTATAGCGCAGCCCAGGAAAACTACTTGGTCTACTTGAAATCTAACGGCGCACTTGCGCTTTCTTTCCGCCAGCAGCGGGATGACGCCGCGGGAGAAATAGAAAAGAGGCGAACGCAGATTTTGCAGAACGAACAGAATATTCGGGAGCGCGAACGGCGGGTGGCAGAGCTGACCCGACAGGCCGGAATCATTAACGACCGTCTCGCAGATCCTGCGAGACTTCGTCCTCGTAGAACCATCGACGATTTTCTTGCCGGTCTGGTGAATCACGTCGTGGCCTTTCTTTTGCTCGCCCTAGTTCTTGGAGTCTTGATGACGCCAGTGAACCAGGCGGCAGCGGGAGTCTTTTTCGATAAGTTACTGGGTGGAGTGCACTGATGGGCGGAGCTACGTTCAACGGGGGGACCTTAGGCGGCGGCGAGCGATACGTTCAACGCAAAACCGGAAAGAGACGGCTAGACCTCGGCGGGGAAACCAAGGGGATGCTGCCCCTGGCCGTGCTTGTTGTCTCAACGGGGCTTGCGTTCTTCCTTTGGAACTTGTCGGACGCCAGTTGGCCAGCGCTGCTATTGGCTGAAGTGCTAGCAGTTGTAGCGGGTATTTGCCTTGGATGGATATACATCGGAGGTGTACAACTGGACGACAATTCACGATCGGCCTTTCATGTGGACACCGTCCAGTATGCCAAAGGTAGGCCAGTGGAGGATGACTTAAATGGCCAATGAGATCATTCGCAGGTCTCAACTGTTTGAAAACAGGGCGCAAGCACTGAGATCGAAAATAGCAAACTTAAAGGGCCACGGTGCAGCCTTTAGCGTCGCAGCAGTTGTAGGCGTAAGGGGAGTTGCGCCAACCGCGGCCATTGGTGGAGCCGATGAGAGCGCGCCAGCATTCGATGAGAGTCTCTTGGATCCAGAATATGCTATTGGCCAGGGACTGATATCAAGAGACGAATATGTCGCATTCAGAAACAGCTACCTCGCTCAAAGCGAGCTGAGTCTGGGGCTTATCATTCCATTATTGCTGATCATTTTTGCACTGGTGCTAAACCCGCATGTAGGCGCGAGACACAATTCGTGGATATTACTATTCTTAATCATGGTTAGTGCATTCTTATTTGTTCTCGCCATGGAGCGTCGGCAGAAATACCATTTGGAACTGACACAACTGCTTCTAGGTCGTTGGGAGAAGCTCGTTGCTGCAGACAAGGCCGCAAAGGAAGCGAAGAAGAAGGCTGATGCGGGCAACGGCAACGAACAGACATTGCGGACAGTTATAAAAGAGGAGCTCAAGAACTTACATATTGAACTCAAGCCCATCGTTGTCGAGGTCCATACGAGCGAAGGCCCAAAGAAAGTACCGCCTTCAGGACAGGGGGCAGGTGCTTCGACATGATGCTGATAGTGACGGCTCGCGGACCACTGGAGAGGGCATATGGCAACGACGGGTACAGCCAGATAAGAGCTGCTCTCGACGATTTCGCGCTTGCTGCTGAAGCTCGAGTCGTCGCACTCGACGACAGTACAGAAATGGCCGAATCAAAGTTGCCGCCCGTAGTAAATCCTGACGCTGGTTCGGTGCTGCTCTCGATCCGGGCGCTTCGGAGGGTGGCGACTGAATCCGTAACGAGCCT
>WNFO01003554.1_pt1 | contig 13257 bp, 20 predicted proteins | sample 5400251 | NCBI WGS metagenome assembly WNFO01 (sample SAMN13153354, study PRJNA577476) | soil metagenome | isolation source: 100 cm saprolite under Madrone tree | place: USA:California | collected 2016-06-14 | reverse complement strand
GCGTTAGCATTTTCTGTGGCGCGACGGAGATCGGTCAGGGATCGGACGATGTTCTTGCTGGAATTGTTGCCGAAGTTCTGGGCATCGACACGTTCGACATTCGGCTTTTCACCGGCGACACCGACCTGGGCCCCGTGGATCTCGGTTCCTATTCAAGCCGCGTCACACTAATGGCGGGAAACGCGGCATTGCAAGCTGCGGAACGCGGAAAAGCGATCATTGCCGATGCCGTTGCAGAAAAACTCGAAATACCGAAAGAACGGCTGCGTTTTGCCGGCAAACGTGTATTTGATTCCGCCGCGCCGGAAAAAGGTCTCACCTTTCAAGAAGCCGTCTGCTTGGCCGAGGCACGTTTCGGGACGATTGGCACGGTGGGCTCCTACACTCCGCCAAAATCTCCCGCGCTTTACAAAGGCGGCGGCGTGGGACCGTCTCCCACCTACTCTTATTCCGCAGCCGTCGTCGAAGTCCAAGTGAATCCGGTGACTGGCTGGGTCACCGTTCCAAAGATTTGGATTGCGCACGACATCGGCCGGGCTCTGAATCCGACGCTGGTGCGCGGCCAGGTTGAAGGCAGCGTTTACATGGGCCTTGGTGAAGCTCTGATGGAAGAGCAGGAGTTCCGCCGCCTTCCCAAGAAACTTTCTCACGCCCTGGTGCACAAATTCCCTTCAATCCTGGAATACAAGAGCCCCACATCGCTCGACATGCCTGAAGTGATTACTGAGCTGATTGAGGAACCTGATCCTCGCGGACCGTTTGGCGCGAAGGAAGTCGGTCAGGGCCCCTTGCTGCCGATCATGCCCGCGGTTGCCAATGCCGTCTACGACGCTGTCGGTGTGCGAATCGATGAAATCCCCGTCACACCGGAAAAAATCATGAAGGCCCTCGCCGAAAAGAAAGCGGGCCGCGACCCGCGTTTTGGACCAACCCATTTTCCGCACGTCAATTGGCCGGAGGCTCTGCGTGTTCCTCCTCCGTGGGAAGGCGGCGACGGCAACGCGATAAACGATGTTCCCCGCCGCGAAAAACCTCGGCGGGAGAAAGAGAAGGTGCTCGCGCCATGATGCGTCTGCCTCTTTTTGAATTCCGCGCACCGCGCACGCTTGAAGAAGCCGCGCGCATTCTGGACGGCGAGAGAGCCAATGCCATGCCGCTCGCAGGCGGCACCGACTTGCTGCCGAACATGAAACGCCGTCAACAAGTTCCGCGAACGCTGATGAGTCTCCGTCACATCCAATCCTTAAGCGGCATCGAGCTGAGCCATTCCGGCTCGCGTCTTGGTGCATGTCTGACGCTCTCAGAAATAGCGGCAGATCAGCGCTTTAGAAATGGATTGACAGCGCTGGCTCAAGCAGCTTCTCTCGTGGCTACTCCGCAAATCCGCAACATGGCCACTCTCGGCGGAAACATCTGCCTGGATACGCGCTGCAACTACTACGATCAAAGTTACGAGTGGAGAAAATCGATCAACTTCTGTTTGAAAAAAGACGGCACTACCTGCTGGGTCGCACCGGGAAGTTCGAAGTGCATGGCAGTTTCCTCGACAGACACAGGCCCGGCCCTGATGGCGCTCGGTGCTCGCGTCCGGCTGGTCTCGAAATCGGGAGAGCGCGAAGTGCTTCTTTCCGATCTCTACAATAATGATGGAATCGACTACATCAAGCGCCGGCCCGATGAGATTCTGGCGGAAGTCTTGCTTGACTCTTTGCAGGGATGGAAGAGCACTTATTGGAAACTCCGGCGCCGCGGCTCCTTCGACTTTCCGGTACTCTCCGTCGCCGCAGCGGCGCGCCTCTCCAAAGATAATGTGGTCGAGAGCGTTCGCATTGTAATAGGCTCCGCTGCCTGCCGTCCGCTGGCTGCTCAGGAAGCGGCAAAATCGCTGCTGGGCCGCCCCTTGAATCAGCAAGCCATGGAAGAAGCCGCCAAACTCGCGGCTCGCATTGCCAAGCCCCTGGACAACACGGACTTTGACATGACGTGGCGTAAGAGAGTCACCGCCGAATTTGTGACCTATGCGCTGCGCGAATTACGCGGCGATGATGTGCGGGCCGATCGCGAGAGCTTCACGCGCTACGCGTTCGAGTAATCTCCGGAGTGTTTCGCAGCTTCGATTCTCATGGTTTTTCTGATTTCCCAGAACCTGCTATCCTCCAAGCTCTTCCTGGTTTGAAGTAGCACTGTAATTGAACGCGCAAAGCGCGCTACGGACAAAAACAGATATGACCTCGGAACGAGGCTTTTATGGTTGGAAGCTGGTTTTCTTTCTTTGGCTTCTGGATTTCCTCAATATGGGATTTCCCCTCTACGGTGGAGCAGTCATCAATACCTATATGCTGAAAGAGATTCCCATGAGCCGGAGCGCCTTCGGCATGGGGTTCACGATCCTAAACCTCTTCGTGGGCATTCCTTCTATTCTTGTTGGGGCTTCCATTGTGCGCTGGGGAATTCGCAGAACATTCGGCATCGGTTCGGTGCTGATTCTCGTCGGCGCACTGTGGCTCTCCCTGATCGCTTCGAAACCTTGGCATTATTGGATGGGATTTGGAGTGCTCACGGCCACGGGAATCAGCTTTGGCACGATCGTTCCGGCGGCCACGGCCATCACGCGATGGTTCGGCCGCTATCGGGGAAGAACCATGGCAGTGACGCTATCGGCATCGGGATTTGCGGGGTTTTTTGTCGCGCCACTGATCAACCGCATCTTGACGGCGAATGGAGGAAATTGGCGGCAAGCGTGGGCGATTGTGGCCGGGATAGCTGTAGTGTCCGCGATTGTCGCGTTTTTGTTTGTGCGAGAGCGTCCGGAAGACGTGGGCCAATCAGTGGACGGCGGACCTGGCGCCGCGTCATCGGCAAAGTCCACGGCAGCAAGCGCCCGCGTTTCTAAATTTCCGTGGGAGCCTCAGCAGGCCTACGGAACGCTTGCGTACTGGATGATTCTCGTCGGCGCTATTGCATGCCAATTCCCGTTTTTCTTTTTCACGGCTCACTGGCTGCTGCACTTGAGAGGAGTAGGCGTTCGCCCTGCGGACGCGGCATTCGCCATGGGCCTCTTCACCCTGGGGGCCGTCTTCGGCCGCCTGATTGGCGGCTGGCTGATGGACGCCATGGAAGGGCGCTACGCGTTCATGCTGGGCTTCTTTTGCTATTTCCTGGGGTCGTTCCTGGCGATTCGAATTTCTCCGGAAGCATTGTGGATTGCATACAGCACAGCGATACTCTACGGAACTGGGTTCGGCTGGACGTTTATTTGCCTTAATACCGTCACGGGGCATTACTACGGACCGGCGGCTTTTCCAAAGGTAAACGGAATGATGCTGGTGCTTGCGGCGATTTTTTGCTCGCCGGCCGGTTACCTGGGCGGGAGACTGTTTGACCTGTACCACAGTTATAAGCTGGCTTTCGAAGTGAATTCGGCGCTCGCAGCAATGGGAATCATTGCGCTGTTTTTTGCAAGAATGCCGAAGGCGCCGGAAGCACGTATTCCAGTTCGCGATTGAGAGGCGGAGCCGAGACGGGAGAAAAATTGGCTGGGAGACTAGGATTCGAACCTAGATAGCCAGATCCAGAATCTGGAGTCCTACCATTGGACGATCTCCCAAAAGCCGCATAAACACTGGCGACATGTCACTTCCGGCCCTTCCTGACCTTGAGCACTTGACCCAAACTTGACCCGATCCGCCGCATGGCGTCAACCTGGTCGTCCGTGCTCTTGATGTCGTAACGCCGAAAGACTTCTTGCGTCTTGTGACCGCTGATGGACATGGCCACTGCTTCGCCGATTCCTTCCTTCCGCAGATTGCGAACAGCCGAACGGCGCAGATCGTGCGGTTTGAGACCTTCATACGTCCCATATCCACCGTTCGTCGGCCCTTTCGTCAGCGTTCCCAGTCCAGCGCGAACACAAGAGTTCTGCCACGCCTTACGGAAGCAGCCAACTGGAAAAATGACTTCTTTTCGGTCGCTCTTTGGAATCGCTTCAAGGAGCTTGACAACTCCCCCGTACACCGGGATTGTTCGCGGCGCGGCGTTCTTTGTTTGCGAACCTTCAACGCGCACGACGCGCTCTTTCCAGTCGATTTGATTCCAACGCAACTTCTTTGCTTCGCCAGTTCGGCAACCAGTAGTGTACAAGAAGAGCACGAAGGCTCGCAAACGTTCGGGAAGCTCGGCGAACAACTTCTTCGTTATTACGGCGTCCGGCCAGCTCTTGGATTACTCCCGCTGCAAACGGATCGTCACGTTTAGGACCTCGCCCGACTTCAAGGAGATTACGCCCTCCTTCACGCGCCATTGGTCGCCGCCGTAGTGCCACGGCTTGTACCCCTTAGCCTCAAAGGTTACGCGGAACGGCGCAGGAGGCACCAACAAATCATCTTGGCAAGGGCGCTTGTGCTGAAAGGCTCCGTTTGGTCAAGACGGGTAAAAATAAATCTGCCTAAAACTGACTTTCCGTGCTCGTCCACAACTTCGTAATTCAGGTGTGCGGCCTTAACGCCAACGCGTACTACTACGCCCTTGATCGTTTCACCAGGCTTAACTTCTACCGTGGGGAACACCTGGCCAGGCATGAGGTAAAAGGCGAAGAATGCATACGGGTATCCCTCGCTTTCCTTGTGCGCCGACAGCCACACTTTCCCCTCGGGGAGGCGCAAACTAAACTCTCCATTTTCATTAACCTGATACTGCATGACATCCCGCGTTACTCCTTTCGCTTGCGTGTAAGACGTGAGGGTTGCGTCCGGCAATGGCTTACCGTCACCATCAACCACGACGCCCTCAACCATCCCCGATTTAACTTGCCGGGTAACTTGTGTGGCCTGACCGAAGCACGCGGTCGAGACCAACAAAAGGAAAACTGCTGATAGATAAAGTTTCATAGTAATTTTCCTAATGGCATCCGGTGCTGTTACAGATCGTCCCTACGATGAAACTGCTGGAGTTTCCGTCAACCGTCACCAGATTGCTCTTGACTGAGCGCGGCGACACCCAAAGCGTGTTGCTCCCGGAGGTCCTGCATGCAGACCACGTGGATGTCACGGTGAACCCGCACCCACTTGACCGGCTGATCCCGGAATTACAAAGGTTATCAGAAACCGACATATTGTCGATGAATGTACTATCAGAGGTGTCTCGCCCGGCGCACCCGTAGCCTTGGCCAATCCTCGACACTATTCCTAGCGACTGCTGATGTCAATAGGATGTTGACTCATCGTCTATGGTGCTGTCCGCGTCGATGCGGAATAGTACCCGGCGATGCCTCCCCATACTCTCGCCCTTTTTGGAGAACGAGTCCGCGAATTACGACTGAAACGGAAGTGGTCGCAGGAAAAACTTGCCGAAGAATCCGGGCTGCATACGACGTACATCAGCGGGATCGAATGCGGCAAACGAAACGTAGGGATGGAAAATATAGTGAAGCTCGCCCGTGCGCTGAAGGTTGACGCGGGCAAACTGTTCAAGGGCGTCCGTTAAAATTTCCTTCTGACTGCCGATTCACTTCGAATGCCGAACTACCCTCTTCTGCCAAAGAAATAGGTGTGCGCGGGTCCGGTTTGCGGCATCTTCGGGCTGGCGCGGTGCCAAGGCACCTGCCTGTTAAATCAACTTGGAGAAAAACATGAAACGCTTACTCGTTGTAACTCTACTGGTAGCAGCTCTGGCCGCAGTCGCCGGATCAATGTCAGTAAATCGACACAGGATGGTTGCGGACGGGAATCCACCGCCGCCATTCCCTCCCTATCCGCCAAGCACACTGATTGCTGACGGAAATCCACCGCCGCCGTTCCCGCCGAAACCGCCAGCGTTGTGCCTCCCGGCATAGCACTGTAGGGATTCGCGCACCGTGGCAGGAATTTTTCACCCGCTGCGGTGCGCGTTTCTTTTGCTGGTAATGGCAGTTGCAGGACTGTGATGCTGCGGCCCTAGAAAGATTTACTTCACCGTTGTCCATCCCACGTGTTATAAGCAAGGCAGTCTTATTCTAGTGACGTGCCCGGAGTGGCTATGGCATCCATTTTTCTCGTGGTCCTTCTCGCCATTTCATTAATCCATTTCCTGCGTATACAAAGGGACATCGAACGCCGCATAGCGTCACAGCGAAATACTCCCCGAGACCAGCTTGTCCCTCGCCACTACAAGTCCTTCACCGAGGTCGAGAGAACACTTTGGGGGGCCGTGCAACAACAGAAGCGCTCAACTGTTTGGGAGGACGTGCGGTTCAAAGGGCGGGAGCCTGAATTTCAAATCGTGCAGGACTACCTCCGTCGCGTACGTGAAGATTTCCGAAGAGGGCATCGGATTTACGGTCAGGTCATTATTCATTCGCCGGAACTCAAGATATTTGCGGAACTCGAATGGCACCGCATGAAAATAGAGTTTGCATACTACGGCTGGTGCGCCTTGGCGTGGTTACGGTTTAGAACGATCGGGATTTCCATTCACGACCTTCGCCAGTTGACGGAAATCGTGGCCACGCTTGCGTACCGCGTTCGATCAATGCTCCAAACGTTCGAGAATTCGGGCAACGTAGAATTTGTAGACTCCATCTTGAGACAGTCCTAAGTACCCGTGATAACATCCGTCCCGCATGCATTTGACCCTCTCAGAAAACCTACTTTGGTGGCTAGGTATAGGGTTGAAGTTTTTACTTTGTGCCCTCGTTTTCTACCGACGCCTCTTTAGGCGGCTCCCTTTTTTCAGTCTTTATGCTGTGCTTCTCGTCGTGGAAGTCACCATCGTATGGTGGGTTTATCGAGAATGGGGTTATAGGTCCTTCCCGGCCTGGTATACATATTGGTATGCATCAGGGGTTGTCCTGCTCGCCCGCGCTCTCGTGGTTGCGGAACTGTGCTGGACTAGTTTGGGGACTTATCCCGCCATCTGGCCGCTAGTCCGCAAAATACTCATTATCATTGCCGTGGTTGCTTTTGGTTACGCCACAATCACAGCATTCAGGACCAGCTCTTCGCCCCTCGCTACTTTTGTTCTGTCATCTGAGCAAGCGCTGGAAATATCGTTTGCGTTCATCCTTGTTGCACTTGTCGGGTTCGGTGCAAGGTATATGGCCGTGTTGGGTCCCGTGGAACGAAACATCGTGATTGGCCTTGGGGTCTATTCATGCTTCCAAGTCATCAACAATACGTTCATGCAGCAATGGATGAGCAGATACTTTCATTGGTGGGTTTCCATGCGCGTGGTCGCCTTTGATATTGCAATGCTCGTGTGGATCGTCCCGCTGACGAAGGCTTTGCCGCAGGCCGCGCCTAAGCGCACGTTGATTAGTGCGGATGCTGCGACCCGCCTACTACGCGAATTGCTCGCCCAAATGCGGGAGATCACCGAGGAGTTGAAACGTATTGCGCGGTCGAAGTGGAAATGACGTTCTAGCTCTCCCTGTATTTCGCAAGCTCTCGTTTCCACTTTATCCAATCTCTTAGAAGGAGCACGGAGCTTACGACTCCGACAGACAGGAGAGCGGCCCCAGCAACGATCTCTATTTGTAAATGCAAAAGGTCTCTAGCTGAAACTCCATCGTGGAGGAGCCATGCGCCAGCTAAGAAAACGGCGAGCGCGGAAATGATGCTGATACTGAGAAGTCTTGGCACGGGGCCTTCCATTTCAGGTCGGGCTATCGAGTTAAATTTCGATCTGCTTCAAGGCGACTAACAAGTTCATCATCGGGATCGAGCGTGCGGAGGACTGGCGGGCTGTAGGGCTTCTTCATCTCTGCCCTGCAGAAGCATCTAGGGTTGGCCTTAGTTTCGACCGGACTTCTGGTGACTACGATTTCACAACCACAAGCACGATTCTGGCAGCGGAAAACCTGTTCAGTGAACATCGTCTCTCCGGGGACCCGAGGTCTTTGGTGGGCAAGTTGAGTTTAGCAGCGAAATAGGTGACTGCCAAGTGGCCTACTATCAGTTCTCGTTTATGCAGGGATATAAACGCATCAAGTCACTTCAACCCGAAGTTACCTCGTTCGACAACCAGCGCCAACTATCCCCTAGCCAATCGGTGGGCGGATACGCGATGCGCCAAAAGCTCGGTGCGGGCCGCGTGAATTCCACTGCAACCTTAGTCGGTCCCGCCAGCTCTTTCTCCACGTAGACCACGCGGCATTCTTTCTGTTCCCCGCTATCTATGTTTTGCATCAGGAGCGTTTGCTTAGGCGTTACTTTTTCCGCTAAGGCCATCAACGCACCGTGTGCGTTGACAACCAACGTTTGCGCTCTTTCATAGAACTGCGTGCCTTCGTTTGGGGGCCTGTGAACGACAACTGGAACGGTCAAATCAATCCGCTGGCTGCGCCGCTCCCTTAACCATCGTTTTGTGTTAGTGAGCCGCTGGTCGCTCATATTGCACGCCACATTTTACACTCAGTGCAGGCCGTGGAGAAGCTGTGGGAAACCTGTGGACAGACCCGTCCTGCCCACTAGACTGGCTCCTAAGTTTCCACGATGATGTCGGTTCGGAGAGCTTGTCGTGAGCAATTACTCAGAGAAAGCAAACGACATTGTGCGTGCCGTCCACCTACTGCGGCAACATGGAATGGCTGTGGGTTTCCCTATGCAGACTGCTGACGGGGAGATAATCTTCCCGGTGGACAAAAACTTTACGCTGACCGCAGAGCAGATACTCGAACTTCTCGAACGGGGCGAACTGGACGCTGAAGGCGTGCGCAGATCAGTCGAGGCGCAGGCGTCGGTTACGCCCATAGGCCAATTAAAGGGTGTCCACTGATTTTGGAGCGGGCATATTTACTTTGTGTGCCGAGGGGATAACTCTTTGCCATAGCGATACACTTTTCCATCCACGACGTTCGCTACGTAGCGACCTTCGCTGAGAAACTGCATCCCCCGAAGGCTCCTTCACAACTACTCCTATGCTCAGATTGCAACGTCCCATATTAACTAAAACAGATTAGGATGTTAGATGGACTGGCTCAGCAGGCATGCGTCAGAAATCCTTGTCGCCGTCATCACAGCGAGTTTAATACAGCTTGTTGATTATCTATTTGCGAAACGTTCGAAGGTATTTTTCTTTTTCACCAATGCCGCTCAATTTCAGGTTGGCAATGCTCCGACTCACACGATTACCTTAGCACTTTGGAATTCTGGCCGAGCCGTTGCGGAAGCAGTTCGTGTAGTTCATTTTCATTTGCCAGTCCACTATCAAGTATGGCCGCCGATGGCGACGGTTACAAAGGTCCTACCAGGCGGACGCTGGCGATACCGTGATCGTGAAAAACGACAGCGGCAGGGTGATCTTCCGGGCCGATTGCCGGACCAAGCACTCGGGCAAGTTCATCACGCATGAAATCGGGACGAAGATGCGGGTAGCGACGAATCATTTCTTCGCTACCGTGACCGACCCACTTCTTGATTACCTCCATCGATGCACTCGATGGCAATGCGTGGGCGGCGCCCCTTGAGCTGGCGCTCCCAGCGATCTAGCCGCGCCGGCGTTGTCTACAGGATAGAGTCCGTTCGCCCTGGATATCCAAAACCTTGGTGCGACGTGAGCCGACCTGACTGGAAAGTGATTCTCCAGGAGTGGAAAGACCAGACGCGACTTTATTTTTATCTGTGTGAGGGGCATGCCCACGTTTTCTTACTCTGGTAAAGCCCGCGAGGACCAGCGCAAGCTCGTGATGCACATAGCTAAGAAGATGGCCGCCAGCTACACGATTTTTCTCACGAAGAGTGTGAGCGTGTGATTCATGACGTACAGATCGAGGGTGCCTTCTAGTCTCAACGAAAAGAAACCGATGTTATTGGATTCAGTGCCCCCCGTACGACGCGGCTAGGCTTCAATTTCTGAACTAATCCCCTCTGCGGACAAAGATCATTATCACAAACAGCGGTCTGCATATGTTCCTCAGACAATTCCTCCCACGACAAATCTGTGTGCAGAAGCGATACTGAGATTCCACGGTTGCTACAATGGGGGCAATCATAGTCTACTTCCACGTCCCGCACGGGACGCCCAACAACGAGGTACTGTATCTGAGACCCGATTTGAAGAAGGTCTTTGGCATCTTGGTCGAATCTGTTTCCGCAGAGCGGACAAGTTATCCTTGCGACGGTCTCAGGGGCAACTCGTCGAGTCAAGTCCATCACCCAGAGAACGCCGAATTGCTTGGAGCAATTGGCACACGTGGTGACAAATCGATAGGCCACGAGGCACTCTCTTCCCGGACTTCCGTTGACGCTAGAAATCGAGCGGCAGCAACCCCAGAAACGGTTGCTTGTCTGATGCCTAGGAATTTTCCGCCTTTCCTGAGTTGGAAGAGGTAGGTGGGAACGGCCAGCCTTTTCTGAAGGGCCTACCAGTGGTGCGGTATGCTGGTCTGGTTACAAGCACTACGCTCTTCCCTGGAACTCGTCAAGGCATATCTTCCGCGCGAGCTGGTTCTAGCATGGGGTCTATCTGGCTTTTTATAAATCCGTTCGAGGATGAAAGCAGCATCTTTCGATAACGGACTGAAACTTGAGGCGACATCGAGTTGAAACGCAATCGATATCAAGCGCACTACTTGTTTAGTGGTCTGAGGTAACCGCCTTACTGAGTATCATCATAAGATCGTGCCCGTCCATCACGAAAAACGATGGTGCCTTGCCCCGCGTGATAGCTTCCCGCACCTGGGCACTGATTCCGTTAAGCGCGATGAAGACCCCGCGAGTGAGATTTGCCCTCGATCTTACCCCTAAAAAGGAGCAAGTCTGCCTCTGGAAGAGGATGCTTTTCCACTTCGACTCCACGAGATAGGTTTGGCCGTCCAATTCCATGGACCTGTCTATGTGCTCTCCGACAACACGGAAATCCGACACGAACGAAACAATAAAGCGAGTCGAAGTTGAAATTCACCAAGAGCCGACCAAACATATTGTCGATGTCCCGAAGTTGTTGAAGTGGGTTGAAGAAAAATCTATGTATCCGGCGCAAGAAACCAGAAAAGCAAAGCTACGAAAGTTACTCGGCACACCTACCGGGCAATAGGTCAGTCCGTTTCAACTCTTGGTGAATCTCAAATTAATGGAGCACATCAAGGTCATGTCAGCCTGTCCCGCTTGTTCGTTCAGCCTTTCATTTGGCAGCGACTTTTTGCTTTGCCGATTCCGTGCGGAAATCTTGTTCCTTTTGGGCAATGTATGTTTTGTAGCCACGAGGATCGATGAACGGGTTTGCACCTTCGTCTTTCATAAGAGAGTACTTTTCTTCGAGTCCGAAATAGCTGCCATGCGCGCCGAGGAAAATATCGCACTGCAATGACTTCAGAACGCGCCACATGCGCTCATAGTCTTCGGCGATCTGCGGATAAGCTGTGTTGTCAACGAGTTTGTAGCCAGGGTTCACATTGGGACTGCCGAGGATCACCACGTTGTATGTCTTACCGCGTTCTGTCACCTCCATCGTCCAGGTGGTGCAGCCTTTGGTGTGCCCCGGAGTGACGTGCGCGACGAGCACCGCACTGCCAAGTCTCACTTCGTCGCCATCGTGCAAAACGCGGTCCACCTTGGTGGGTCGATAAAGGAAATTTGGACTGCCGTACGCAAAATCAGTCTTGCCGCCAGATTCGACCACCGGCACGTCTGCATCCATCACCATGTAGGTCGCGCCGGTCAATTCCTTAATCATTGCGCTCCCGGCGTCGTGATCCCAGTGCGCGTGACTGATTAGCAGGATTTTTGTGTCCTTGAACTTGAATCCAAGTTTCTCGATACTTGCCTGAATCATCGGCACATTGGCTTCCAGATCGCTGTTGATAAGGATGTTCCCTTGCGATGTCGTGACCAGATAATTCGCCAGCCCCTTACTTCCTACGTAGTACAGGGGGCCTGCGATGTGAAACGGCGGGAACGGTTCGGTCCAGTCGGGGGATTGAGCGGGAACACTTGCACCTGAGGCAAGCACAACGGTTAATACGATGAGGAATCTTTGCAGCATGCGCGGAGTATAAGCCAGACCATGACGAAATTCGAGGAAACACTGATTGAAGTCTGGCGGCAAGCGCTCGCAGAAAACGCAAAGGCCGTCAAGGTTGGCGGAGAAAGTTACCCTGTATGTCGGACCCCCAAGCGCGGTCTGCGGCAGGTGGATTTCATGTTCGATGGGGAAGAAATTCGAGGACTTGAACAGAATCCTGATACGAAATCTCGTTGGGCACAGTTGGCGCGATCCGGCAAAAAAGTCATGCAGTTCCTCAGCGCAGGGCGATACGTGGCGAACGTCGTGGATGGAAAGTTGACTCGCTACAGTGGAGCGCGGTGATTAGTTGCCATACCTCACCCTGTAGCGTGCAGCCCTTACCGTCCCAACATGCTGATCCAAGCTCTTGATTGCGACTTCCAAAATGAGGCGACAATCACGACATCGATTCAGATGCCACTCGATCTCACATTCTACGCTCGGCGAGAGCTTCCCTTCCAAGTACCAACAAATCAAATGGACCGTATCCCGACAGGCCATAGAAGTCCAGCTTTCTCAGGTCCGGCGTGGGTAGGCCCATTCTCGTCACGAAGAGGCTGCAATAAGATATGGCGAAAAGCTGTTCAAATTGCAACACCGGGATTAGCCTTCGCCGGAAGATGGAATGAAGGATTAAGCGGTCTAAAGTGCGACATTTACTCTGCTGGCTGCCGCAAAACGTCACAGGCGCTGTCCACGAAGGCTGCGGCAGCCTTCACTTCAAGAGCACAGGCGACGCAAGCAAAGAAATGCTCTTCGTATTGCTCGCGTAACACCGGGGAGAGTTCGCCAAGGATATATTTTCCCGCAGCACGCATCCGTACTGCTTCGTTGTGGTCCATTGCTTCTTGCCGCTGGGCGCGTTCAATTGATTTCATGTGCGTGCTCCGATCTGCTTCACAAGTTCCTGCACATCGCACGGAAGTCCATTCTTCACAAGGCCCACCGGCAATTTCTTCATTGGGAATGTTGCCGCGATCTGGAAGACCGCATCGTCAAGCTCGCCCTCGTGTGACCACGGCGTCAGCGGATTTCCCGGTAGCGTTTGCAACACTCCTAGGATGGATGCGCGATACCAGACCGCCAGCACATTTGCGCCGGAGCTGCACGCTCTTTCATAAAGCCCGCTACTGATACTTCCACTTTGACCTGCTTGAGCGCGGGCCTGCAAGTCGCGCATCATTGTCCAAACATTTCGGAGATCGTTGGGATTCACGGCGGCGACATCAGTGCCTCGTGCACCAAAGAAATCGTGGAGCGCCATAGCCCAAGAAATTCTAT
>WNFO01003552.1_pt1 | contig 13261 bp, 8 predicted proteins | sample 5400251 | NCBI WGS metagenome assembly WNFO01 (sample SAMN13153354, study PRJNA577476) | soil metagenome | isolation source: 100 cm saprolite under Madrone tree | place: USA:California | collected 2016-06-14 | reverse complement strand
CATCCCTCAGCGATCAGGCGATCGCAGAGATGCGAGCCCAGGAATCCGGCTCCGCCCGTAACCGCTGCACGCATGCATCCTCCCGAGAAAATGCCAACTGGCAATGTTAGCGCGGCGAGCAGTGATTGACCACACAGGTCGACCGCGATACCATGCGCGCGTTTGCTCATGCACAGCAGCGCAGACGCACCGCCGGTACGGAAGCGCCACTTAGCCAGAGCGATTCTTCTCGCCTTAGTTGTTGGGGTGATCGCTTTCACGGCTGCCAGTTTTTTTGGCGTAGGCCGGTGGCTGGTTGTCGAAGATCCGCTGGACAAGGCCCAGGCAATTGTGGTCCTTAGCGGCCGAATCCCCATGCGGGCCAAGGAAGCGGCGCGCTTATATAAAGCCGCCTACGCACCGCAAGTTTGGCTGACGCGCGCCAATGAACCTGCCGCCTCACTGCAGGAGATGTATATCGCATATCTCGGCGAGGACTTTTTCAACTCGCGAGTTTTGACGCACGAAGGTGTGCCAGCGAATGCGATCCGGGTGCTCGAGCCCCCGATAGACAATACGGCGGATGAAGTCCGAGCTATTGCCGCCGAATTGGAGCAAGAGAAGGGCGCTGCGGTGATTATCGTGACCTCGAAAGCGCACACGCGGCGAGTGCGAACGCTGTGGAGAGAGCTTGCAGGCGGGAAGGGGAGAGCCATTGTACGCGCCGCTCCCACTGACCCGTTTGCGCCTGAACATTGGTGGCGCGCGACCGGCGATGCGCTGGACGTGATGAGGGAAGTCTTGGGCCTGCTGAATGCATGGGCCGGGCTGCCTCTACATCCTTCGCGATGAGAGGCAAATCAGAAGAAGAAAAACCTTTTGCGCCGGGGCGAAACCATTTCGTCGGGAATTTCCGGGACGTAAGGAAGATCGCGTCCTTCAAAGGCGGCCAGCGGGTTTTCAAGAAATAGGGCGCGTGCCTTAGCGTCGCCAAATTGTTTGCTTACCGCGTCATACGCGGCGTGCAAACGTAGCGGCCTGCGCTTGGTGTTGTGTGCATCGCTGGCGACGAAGTGCACGAAGCCCTTCGCGATCCAGCACAGGGAATCTTCCTGCGCCCGCGGACCGAAGCTCCCGGTCAGGGAGCCAGCTGTGACCTGCACAAAACAACCCAGCCGCGCCCATTTTGCCAGTCGCTCCGGCTGGCGGCGGAGGATAGCGTTGCGCTCCGGGTGGGTGATTATGGGCCGTAGGCGCTTGAGCTGCAAAGTGTGCAGGGTGTCGTCCATGATGGGCGGGACGGAGATTTCGTTGAATTCAACAAGCAGGTAATCGTGCTGGTTGATGCAGAAGCGCGATCCGTCAACCCGTAAAGCCTCGAGATTTTCCGCGTTGAGATGAAAGTCGCATCCGGTAGCCAGGTTCAGCTGGTCGCCGATTTCGGTTTGCAGGCGTTCCCGCAGACGCTGGACCTGCGCATAATCGAATGGATAAGCGGTGCTGCAATGGGGCGTGGCGACGACATGCGTGATGCCGTCGGAGATCGCCGATTCAGCCATGGCCAGAGACTCTTCGATGTTCTCCGGACCGTCATCAAGGCCTGGCAAAATGTGGCAATGCACATCCACCATGGGATTTGCAAGCTCCTCGCCGCGCGAGCACCGCAGTGCTGCGACATCTGATTCGCCCACTGCTTCTGAGCGAGCATTCGTGCGCTGCTGGTTGAATGCCGGTTAAGCCTTCAACTGCCGGCCGGGGACGTTTAGGCGCGTGCCTACTATCTTGCTCCGTTTCGCCGGGTAATCGCAATGCTGGCGCGCCCATGGAATACGTTCGGAGCGGTGTTTTTTGCGCGCGCGGGTAACCCTGTTATATTTGTTCGGCTCTTCAGCGGTCTTCGCAGGCTGCGTAACCCGAAATAGTTTAGGAGTCAATCGCAACTCATGCCCATTGACCGGAAGCCTGAGTTCTTCAAGGGCGCCCAGCTTAAGGTCGCCGTCATCGGATGCGGATATGTAGGCTTGCCGCTGGCGCTGCGTTTCGCGGAAGCAGGGCACAAGGTGACCGGATTCGACACCGATCCCAACAAGGTGAACATGCTGAATGCGGGCAGGTCGTATATCGAGCATATTCCGCAGACGAAGATCCAACAGTTCGTCAATAGCCGGCATTTTGCGGCGACGACGGATTTCGCGCGCTTGAAGGAAGCAGACGCCATCATCATCTGCGTGCCAACCCCGTTGGACGAGCGGCGCGAGCCGGACCTGAGTTACGTCGAGCAAACAGCTGTCTCGATTCAGCCCCACGTGCAAAAGGGGCAGCTCGTGGTGCTGGAATCCACGACGTACCCGGGGACCACCGAAGAATTGGTGCTACCGATTCTAGAGAAGGGCGGCTTGCGCTGCCCCGTTGCGGCGGGGCCGGAAAACGAGAATGTGGCATGCGATTTTTGGCTGGCCTTTTCTCCAGAGCGCGAAGATCCGGGGAATAAACAGTTTGGTTTGGCACAAATCCCGAAAGTCGTCGGCGGCGTGAATCCGCCGAGCGGACGCGCGGCAGTGTCGCTGTACGCACAGGTTGTGGCACGCGTTGTTCCGGTAAGCTCCACTCGCGCCGCGGAAATGACCAAGCTGCTGGAGAATATTTTCCGCTGCGTGAACATCGCCATGGTGAACGAGCTGAAGATGCTCAGCCTGCGCATGGGTATCGATATCTGGGAAGTGATTGACGCCGCGGCGACGAAGCCGTTTGGGTTCATGCCTTTCTATCCTGGGCCGGGACTTGGCGGGCACTGCATTCCGGTGGATCCGTATTATCTTTCGTGGAAAGCGCGCGAGTATGACTTTTCGACGCGCTTCATCGAGCTTGCGGGTGAGGTCAATACTGCGATGCCGTATCACGTCGTTGACGCGATTGCCGCGGCGCTGAACAACCGCAAGAAAAGTTTGAAAGGCTCGAAGATTTTGATTTTGGGCGTGGCGTACAAGAAGGACGTGGACGATTTGCGCGAGTCGCCCACGCTCAAGATCATGCAGCTGTTGCAACAGCGCGGCGCGCAACTCGATTACAACGATCCGTATTTCCCGCAGCTCCACAAAATGCGGCATTACAATTACGAGGATATGAAATCCGTGCAGTTGAATCCGCAGACGATTGGCAGCTACGACGCAGTGATTGTGGCCACGGATCACTCCAGCTACGATTACTCCGCGATTGTCGATGCCGCCAAGCTGGTGGTGGACGCGCGCAACGCCACGCGCCGCGTGATGCGTCATCGTGACAAAATCGTGCTCTGCTAGGCGCAAATGACTGCGTCCATCGAAGAAATCCGCCGCCAGCTAGAGGAAAGCGCGCGCGTCAAGCAGGCTTTCTCCGATGTCTTGGTTCAAAAGATTTTGCAATTTGCACAAGAATGCGCCGCAGCTTTGCGCGGCGGGGGCAAAGTCGTGTTTTTTGGCAACGGCGGCAGCGCCGCTGATGCGATGCACCTCGCGGCAGAGCTGGTGGTGAAATTGCGCGGCGACCGGCGCGGGCTAGCGGCGTTGGCGCTGACGGCCAATCCGTCGGTACTGACCGCCGCGGGAAACGATTACGGGTTCGAGCAGATTTTCGCGCGGCAGATCGAGTCGCTCGTTTCGGCGCAGGATGTGCTGGTCGCTCTCTCCACCAGCGGCGAGAGCGCAAACATTCTGCGCGGAATCGAAGCAGGGCGCGCGCCGGGCGCTTTTCTTGTGGCGCTTACGGGTGAGACGGGCGGCGCACTGGCGAAGAAAGTGGACCTCCTGCTAAACGTTCCTTCTCGCGATCCCCAGCGCATTCAGGAGGCACACATCACCATCGGGCACATCGCTTGCTCTCTGATCGAGCAGCTCGCGTTGCAGGAGTAAGTGCGACTCTGGTTCCAGGTTTACTTCTACTTTATTTTCACCAAGGCCACCCGCGCGGTCGCGAACGGCATTACCGCTTCGAGCAGCACGGGGGTTCGTGAAGTGTTGCTTGCAAGATACAGCGCGAAATGGGCGTCCTTCAATTCCGCTCCGGCGTCGAACACGCGAACTTCGATCTTGGAAGCGGAGAAGCTGCCCGCCGGCACGGTCACATTTTGCGCCGGACCGTCAAGTCTCGCGCTAACGTCGTACAATTTGTGACCGTCGTAGACCGGGCCGCGCACTTCTTGAATCTTCGCCCAATCCACCGTGCGCAAATACTGCATTAGCCCAAGCGGGTCGCGCGTGCCAGGCGCAACACGAGTCTGCGTCGCGTTTGCCGCAGCGCGCTCTGCGCTGGTCGTCGTCATACGCTGGATGGAATCCTGTTTTTCTCCGCGCTCGTTTAAATGCATCTCATATTGCAGGCTCGAGAGCGTGGTTGCATCGCTGTAGGAATCAAACTGATCGTCAAGCTCGAATACCATGCGCAGAGGATTCTCCGTGCGCGCGAAGGCTTGCAGGTGCCAGGCACTCTTCCCGAAGAAGTCGCGGCGATCGACAATTTGCAGGCGCAGATTAGCGACGTTGCTCAGGTTCGCCACGTCGGCGGCAAATTCGAGGACTTCACCAGAGTGCAAGGGCGCGCTTGCGTCCGCAGGTGCGGCACGATTGCCGGGCTCGATTGTTCTTGAGAGCGTGGGTGGAGCGAAAGGTTCCGCCGCTTTGTCTGTTGCCAAGGCGTGGGCAGCCAGGGTGGTGGGCTGCGCAGCCTTCGACACCCGGCCGAAAGCGCCAGGGCCATGCGCCCAGTAATACGCTCCGGCGGCGCAGGCCAGCGCGGCCAGTATCGCGATCGTTGCGGAGAGCTTGGTCATGCTATTTGCGCGAACCTAGTCTGAAACAATGCGCTGCCTCGCCGGCTTCCGTCGTACAATACATTTTGCGCGCAAACTGAACGTCAAACAATCGGCGGCTCGGCGCGAATTCTGAGATTATCAAAACGCGAGGCGCGCGTCTTTCCGAAGCGTGCTTGCTTCCCGCGGCAGCCACCCCTCTGCCGCGAGAACCTGTTGGAGGAGGATTCCCCGGATGCGCTTCGTTGTTACAGGCGGCGCCGGTTTTATCGGGTCGAATACCGTGGACGAACTCGTCCGCCGCGGGCACAGCGTGGTGGTGCTGGACGACCTCTCTTCCGGTAAGGAAGAGAACCTCGCGGAAATCCGCAACAAAATCACGTTGATCAAGGGCAGCATTACGGACATCGAGGTGGTTCGCAAAGCGATGCACGAGGCCGAATATGTGCTGCACCTGGCGGCGCGCACTTCGGTCCCGAAATCGGTCAAGGATCCCATTGAGGCGAACCGGATCAATATCGACGGCACGTTGAACGTTTTAGTAGCGGCGCGCGACGCGAAAGTGAAGCGCATCGTCTTCGCGGCTTCGTCCTCCGTGTACGGAGAAACGCCCACGCTTCCCAAGATGGAAAAGATGGAGCCGCAGCCCATCTCGCCGTACGGCGTCACAAAGTATGTCGGCGAGTTGTACGCGCAAACCTTCGGCCGGTGCTATGGGCTCGAAAATGTGTCGCTGCGCTATTTCAATATTTTTGGCCCTCGCCAGGATCCCAGTTCGCCATATTCCGGCGTGCTGGCCAAATTTTGCACGGCCTTCCTGGAAGACACACAACCCGTGATTTTCGGCGACGGCGAGCAATCGCGCGATTTCACTTATGTGGAAAACGCCGTGCAAGCCAATTTGCTGGCCTGTGAAGCTCCCAACGTTTCCGGCAAGGTGTTCAACGTCGGGGTCGGCGACCGCTTCTCTCTGAACCAGACCGTGGCGCTCCTCAACCAGATTTCCGGCAAAAGCCTAGAGACGAAATATGAACCGCCGCGCGACGGCGATATTCGCGATTCGCAAGCGGACATTTCGCAGGCCCGCGAATTCCTCGGCTACGAGCCGCAAGTTACGTTCGAAGAAGGCTTGCGGCGCACATTCGATTGGTATCGCGCGGCGCAAATCAAGGCGGCTGCTGCTCCTGCACCTGCGTCCGCGCCGTTGCCGGCTCCAGCGAAATCCTGAAAAGAAAAAGTGGAGCTTAAGCGCGACCTCGGAAAGAGGGACCAGTCTACCGGTCCGACTCCTCGCTAGCTCCATCGTCGCGGCGCTGGCTTGCCAGCTTCGGCACGATGTGTGGAATCCCCGCGTCGTTCATCTTCTTATTGAGCGTCGGCAGATCCTCGTCGACCAGCTTTTTGACTTGCGCGGAGGCATCGCTGACGAGCGGCCCTAATTCTGCGAGCTTCTCCTTCTGCTGCCCACCGGGAGCCGCCGCGAATCCATCCAGATCTTGCAAGAGGCCCTGCACCTGACCGGGCAAAGGCTCTGGCTTCCATTCAAATGGCGGGCCAGCATTGCCGAGCCCTTCACGTTCGCGTATGTATTTCTCGGCGACTTTGTCTACCTTCTTTTGCAACTCGTCCGCCGCCTTCTGTATCTCTTCGGGGATTTTTGGTGCCTCGGGTTTGCCGGCATCCGCCTTCCATTGCGCGCGGGCCGCGCTCAACGCGTCCTTCAGTCCCTGAATCGTCTTGCGGTCTTTGGCCGCACTCTTTTCCATGGTGTACAACTGATCCATGGCCGCGCGCCGCTGCGCGCGATCCTCCGGGGAAAGCTGCATCTGCGGGTCATCCTCGACCACTACTTCCTGCGTTGCTTCCCTGGTCCCAGCCTTGATTTTGACGGTGTACTTTCCGGGTTCCACCCGCGGGCCGCGCGGACCTTCCCAGTATCCGGCGTTGATGGCCTCCATCTGTTCCGGCGTGGGCTCTGCGGCAGCGTTGTAACGCAGGTCCCAATTCGCGCGATTCACGCCGGCAACACCCGGCCCGTCAAACCCCCGCACTACCTTCCCGTCTTTGTCGGTGACGGTGATCTTGACCTTGCCTTCTTTCTTTAGCTCTGCGGAAGATTTGCTCTTTTCCTCTGCCGCACCCTTCCCTTTTTCCTCTGTTTTTGTTGCCGTGGCTTTGTCCTTGTCGTCCTTGTCCGTCTTTTGCTCGGTCTTCGGCGGCTCGGGCGGCACAGCTTCCTTCAGGTAGTAGTTCAGAATGGCACCGTAAGGCGGATTCTTTGCGGTGAACAATTTCTGTCCCCCGCTCCAGCGCCGCATCCTGATGTTGAAAATGGTCGCGGCGCGCGGCGGGAAGAACGTCATGTCACCGTTCAACACGCCGGCGTCCGTCTTTTCGATCGGCGTGATGTCGTCAAAAATCCATATCGAGCGCCCGTGGGTGGCCAGCACCAAGTCGTTTTCGCGCGCCTGGATCTGGATATCGTCCACCGGCACGGTTGGAAAATTATTTTTCAGCGCCGTCCAGTTCGCGCCGCGGTCCCAGGAGACCCACAGACCGAATTCCAGTCCGGCAAACAACAGGTTCTGATTCCGTGGGTGCTCCCGAACCACGTGCACGCTTCCGGCGGAATCCGGAATGCCGTTGCGAATCGCTTTCCAGGTTTCGCCGTAATCATTGGTTACGAAAATGTAGATTCCGTAGTCATCGTTGCGATGACCATCAAACGTAGCAAACGCTGCTCCCTCGCGGGCCTTCGACGCCACCACGCGGCTGACATACGTGCCCTTGGGCACGCCCGGGACGCGCGAAGTCACATTCTTCCAAGTTTTTCCTCCGTCGCGCGTCACTTGCAGGTTCCCGTCATCTGTGCCGACCCACAGCACATTTGGCGTCAAAGGCGATTCGCTGAGCGTCGTGATGGCCGGATATTCCTGCACGCCGTCGTGCCGCGACAGCGTGTTCTTGTCCGGCGTCTTCCCGAAGATTTGCAGCTTGTTGCGGTCCTCACCGGTGGTGAGGTCCCCGCCGAGCCGCGTCCAGGTATCGCCGCGGTCTGTGGATTTGAATAAGTAATTTCCGCCGTAGTAGATCGTCGTGTGGTTGTGCGCGGAAACCGCCACTGGCGAATTCCACTGGAAGCGGTAATGCGGCTCGCCATATTTCGCTTCCGGGGCTATCGAGCGCTGCTGACCGGCGCGTAGATCGCGCCGGTCAATGTTGCCGTCTTGCGATTCCGTGTACACGATCCATGGCTCGACAGGATCGATCGCCGCATAAAATCCGTCGCCGCCGTGAATCACAAACCAATCTTCATTGGTGATGCCGTCGCGCGTCAGCGACTGGCTTGGGCCGCACCAGCTTCCGTTGTCTTGCAGTCCGCCGCAAATGTGATAGGGCCTTTCGTTGTCGAGGGCAATCTCGTAAAACTGGCCGATGGCGATAGTGTTGACGAAATCCCACGTGCGCCCGGCGTCGTAGCTCCAGTGGATTCCGCCGTCGCTGCCGGCGAGCATGTGATTCGAATCCGCTGGATCAATCCACATCGCATGAAAATCCCCGTGGATGCCCTTCACGCGATCCGTCACGAATTTCTTGCCGCCGTCCTCGGAGTAAAACATCTGCGCGCCGAGTTCCCAGATTCGCAGGTCGTTATTGGGATCGATGCGAATCTGGCTATAGTAGGAAGGCCGTGGATTCGTGTCGCCCATCTTCTTCCACGTTTCGCCCTTGTCTTCGCTGCGGAATGTTCCGCCCTTCTCGTGTTGCACAACCGCGTAAACGATGTTCGGATCCTTGCGGTAAATATCCAGGCCGATCCGCCCGGTGTCGCCGCCGTTCTCGTACGGCAAACCCTTCGTCAGTTTCTTCCACGTCGCGCCGCCGTCAGTCGTTTTGTATATTCCGCTGTCCGGGCCGCCGCCGTTAAATCCGAAAGGCGTGCGGCGGCGCTCATACGCAGCGGCGTACAGAATGTCCGGGCTCTGCGGGTCCATGGCGATGTCGCTCACGCCGGTGTCGTCATTTATCTTCAAAACCTGCGACCAAGTCTTTCCCCCGTCCGTCGTCTTGTAAACGCCGCGGTCCGGATTCGGCCCCCACAAATGCCCCTCTGCCGCCACGTACACCACATCCGGATTTCGCGGATGAATCACAATGCGCCCGATGTGATGGGTCGCGCGCAGCCCCATGTTCTGCCAGGTCTTTCCGCCGTCGAGCGACTTGTATGCGCCGTTGCCCCACGACGAGCTCTGCCGGTTGTTCGGCTCGCCCGATCCGACCCACACGATCGAGGGGTCGGACGGCGCAATCGCGATGTCGCCAATCGTCGACACTGCTTCTTTGTCGAACACTGGTGTCCACGTGGTGCCATTGTTGGTGGTCTTCCACACCCCGCCGGAAGCCACGCCTACAAAAACAATGTTCGCGTTGCTCTCCACCACCGCGAAGTCATCGATGCGCCCACCCATCACTGCTGGGCCGATCTCGCGCAGCTCCAGGCTCTTCAGTTTGTCGGTGGGATTCGGTTGGTCCCCGGGCCGAGCCTCCGCTCCAGCAATCAGCGCTCCGCCAAACAACCCTGCGGCTGCTGCCAACTTCAAAGCAAACGACACTCGCTTCATGATTCTCTCCCTCATCGCGCGGCGCGGCATCATACTCCGCTGCTTTCCGACGCGCATCCTTGTTTGTGGAAACGGCCCGGCCCCGTGTTGAAACAGACGCACACGGCCGCACCATGGTTTCGCCGCCAGCTACACAACACGGAATGCCCATGCTAGGCTATCCAGCTTACTCCCTTGGCCGCCTCTTCAGCGTGAATCGACACTCTCATGCTCGGGAAATCTCCGCGCTCCAACTTCTTTCGCCGGTGACGCTGCTTTCTTTCGCTTTGATTTTTGACGGCGCGGCTTCCTCCGCCGCGCAACAAGTCCGCCCGCACGCCGCCAAGGGCGGTGTCGCCGAACTCTCTGCGGACGGCCCGCAGCGCCGCCAGGGTAATCTCTTCATCGCCGACGACAACGTCGACATCCACTACGCCGGCCAGCGTCTGCGCGCCGATCACATCGAGTACAACGATGAGACCACGGAAGCTTTTGCGCGCGGCCACGTACGATACGACTTCGAAAATCAGCACCTCGAAGCCGAGGAAGCCCACTACAACGTAGGCACCGGCCGCGGCACGTTCATCAACGTTCACGGCACGGTAAAAATTCAGCGCCAGCCAAATCCCACTATCCTCGTTACTGATAATCCGCTCTATTTCGAAGCTCGCCTGGTGGAACGGTTTGGAAACGACTTCTACATTATTCACCGGGCGTGGATCACCGTTTGTGACCCGCATCAACCCAAGTGGCAGTTTTACGCACCGCGGGCCCGCGTGCGCCTCGGCAAAACGATGGCCCTAGTCAACGCCAACTTCCGCTTATTTCGTGTCCCGCTCATTTGGATGCCGTACGCCACCGCGCCCGCCGGCTCCAAGATCCGCCAGTCCGGCCTGCTCGTGCCGGTCGCGGGAAATAGCACCAGCAAAGGCTTCGTCTTCGGTGATGAATTTTATTGGGCCCCCGCGAACTGGATGGATACTACCCTCGGCGCGGAGCTCCTCAGCAGGCGCGGCTCGGAGGAACGCGCCCAGTTCCGCGCCACGCCTTGGGAGAACACCACCCTCCGCTACAACTATTTCGGCGTGATCGACCGTGAGCACCAAGGTGGTCACGAGCAGCGCTTCGCCATGCAATCGCTCCTGCCGCACGGTTGGCGCTTTGTCGCCGACGCCAACGAGCTCTCCTCGCTTACCTTCCGTCTGGCTTTCTCTGACACTTTCGGCGAGGCCATCAATTCCGATGTTCGCAGCTCCATTTTTCTCACCAACAATTTCCGCGGCTTCAGTTTCAACCTCGCATACCTGAACGACAGGAGCTTCCTCAATACCAACCCGCAGATGAGTGTGCTGTTACGCAATGCGCCGCAGGCCAGATTCGGTTCCGTCGAGCAGCAGCCCTGGCGGCGCCTGCCCTTCTATTTTGGGTTTGACGCTTTCGCCGGCGCCCTTAAGCGCGTCGACGTCGGTTTTGCTCCGAGCCTTACGTACCTGCCTATCGAGACTCCGAATTTTGTTTCGCGCACGGAGTTTGCGCCGCGCGTGACGCTGCCTTTCCATTTCGGGCCGTGGTTTAACGCCACCGCGACTGCCGCTTTTCGCACCACGTATTACGGAGCGTCCCTCACTCCCGTCGGTGCTGTCAGCACGCAATCCCTCATGCGCAACGACGGCGAGTTCGCTTTCGATCTTCGCCTCCCGACGTTGCAACGCTTCTTCGACCCCGTTTCGTCCGACAAGACCAAACCCCGCAAGCGCTACAAGCACATCATCGAACCGCACCTCACCTATCGCGACGTCACTGGCATTGACAATTTCCTGCAATTCATCCGCTTTGACGCCGACGCCACCCGCACCAACACCAACGAAGTCGAATATGGCGTCACCCAGCGCTTCTGGATGAAATCCGGCGACGACCAGCCCCAAGAGATCCTCTCCTGGAGGCTGGTGCAGAAGCATTATTTCGATCCCACATTTGGCGGCGCCATTCTCAACGGCCAGCGCAACGTTTTCGAAGCCCTCGACACCATCTCGCCGTTCGCTTTCGCTCTCGGACCGCGCAACTCTTCCCCGATCGTCAGCGACTTCAAGATCACTCCCGGCGGCTTGTTCGATACCGAGCATTTGCTCGAATATGACCCGCAGCTGCGTAAAATCACCGTCATCGGCACGTTGGTGAAGATCAAGCCCTATCGCGAATTCTTCGCCACCGTTGCGCATTTTCGTTTGCAGGCAGACCCCATCCTGCAGCCGCTCTCCAATCAAGTGCGTGTGCTCACGGGCTACGGCAGCGAAACGCGGCGCGGTTTCAACGTCACCACCGGCATCAGCTACGACATCACCAACAGCGCCCTGCAAAATCAGCTCGTGCAAGTCAGCTACAACGGCAAGTGCTGCGGCATTGCCTTCGAATACCGCCGCATCGAACTCGGCCAGGTGCGTACCGACAATCAGTTCCGCGTCGCCTTCATCATCGCCAACATCGGCACCTTCGGAAACCTCCGCCACCAGGAAAAAATCTTTTAGCTCCGCCCTTTCTTCTCTGTGTTCTTTGTGCATTCCTCGGTGGCCTCTGTGTTAAATTCTTTCAGTTTGTCCCAAATGCAAGACACCGACCTAGCCTTCGCCTCCATCGAAGAAGTCGCCAGTCTCTATCGCAAGCGCAAGCTCTCTCCAGTCGAGCTGACCAAACTCATGCTCGCGAGAATCGAGCAACTGAACACGAAGCTAAACGCCTACATCACCGTCACGAACGAACTTGCCCTCGCCCAAGCCAAACAAGCCGAAGCCGAGCTCCTTGGTCCCTGCGGCCGCACAGGCCACCATGACCGCGGCCCCCTCCACGGCATTCCCATCTCGCTGAAAGACAACATCTACACCAGAGACATTCGCACCACCGCCGGCTCCAAAATCCTCAAAGATTTCGTCCCCTTGCACGATGCCGTCGTCTGGTCCAAACTCAAAGAAGCCGGCGCCATCCTCCTCGGCAAAACCAATCTTCACGAATTCGCCTACGGAGTAACCACCAACAACCCGCATTACGGTCCTACCCGCAATCCTTGGGACCTAGCGCGCATTCCCGGCGGCTCCAGTGGTGGCTCCGCGGCCGCAGTAGCCGCAGGACTCTGCTACGGCAGCATCGGCACGGATACCGGAGGATCGATCCGCATTCCCGCTTCGCTCTGCGGCATCGTCGGCGTTAAGCCTGGTATCGGCCGCGTCTCTGCCGAAGGCGTCGTGCCGCTTTCGCCTCGCCTCGATTTCGCGGGTCCGTTGGCGCGAACCGCCGTGGATGCAGCTCTTCTCCTCGATCCCATTTTCTTGCGCGGCAAAAAAGAGCCGAGCCTTTCCTCCTCGCAGAAATTCTCCGTCCGGTCGCTCCGAAAACTTAGGCTCGGTCTGCCCAAGGAGCTTTTCTTCGATGTGCTTCCCGTAGATGTTTACGTTACGTTTGACGAAGCCGTTCGAGACCTTCGGAGCAAAGGCGCGACGATTAAGGATGTTTCAATCCCCCTGCTTAGCGAAACCGAAGAAGCCGGCAATCACATCGCTTGGGCAGAAGCCACCCACTACCACCAGCAAGCCGGATGGTTTCCCGCTCTCGCCGCCGACTACGGAGAGGATGTTCGCACGCGCCTCGAAATGGGCACGAGAATTTCCGCCACTGCCTATTTAAGAGCCCTCGAAACTCGCGACAAGTTCATCCAGCAATTTCATCTGGCCCTGGAGGACGCCGGTCTCGACGCGCTTGTCGCTCCGACCACGCCCATCGCCGCTCCGCTGCTAGGCGAAGAAAGCACGCGCATAGGCGACGAAAATCACCCGACCCGCGCCATCCTCCTGCGCCTGAATCGCCCTGCGAATCTAGCCGGCATCCCTGCAATCTCCGTCCCTTGTGG
>WNFO01003546.1_pt1 | contig 13263 bp, 8 predicted proteins | sample 5400251 | NCBI WGS metagenome assembly WNFO01 (sample SAMN13153354, study PRJNA577476) | soil metagenome | isolation source: 100 cm saprolite under Madrone tree | place: USA:California | collected 2016-06-14 | reverse complement strand
CGATCGGCCAGATCGAAGCGGCTCAGTTTGTTTCGCACAGCGGTATCCGCTTTCCCCAAAACGGCTGCCTGAGCTGCCCACATCTAGGGCTTTGTCTGAACAACCAGCCGTTAATCGACACGAATCTCGTGCGCAAGGCGGGAGCGAGCGACCTTGATTGGCTTGACGAGCTTGTGGATTAACGGACGAGCTGCCGTGGCACCAGAATTGAATCGTCGGCGGGCAGTCTTCGTCTTGGGCAAGATCGACGAAATCTTGATCTGGGAGAAGACCAAAGAGTGATCGAAGAGGCGCTCGAAACTGTTGAGTTGATGCTCGGCTCAAACAAGTCGAGGGGTTACTGCCTGGAGATGATCCGGGTCCGATGGCGAAGCGCGGCACATCCGCAAAGCCTACGTGTCTCTATTTTGGGGACTTACCGAAGTTCGTTTTGCAATTTTGTTCTTGTCGAGACTGACGCCTGAACCAGGTCCTCCTGCGGGCTTTCTTGCCCCCATCAGAGGCGCAAACATTTAATGTATACTGTATTAATATATTATATAGAGGTAATAGAATGTTCTGGTCCGGCATGCTCATCCTTTGCATGTGCCCTGGATCCCTGCCACTGGTCGGTCCCTAAGGCAAAGCCCCACGATGGTCGTTTTCTCGAGACGGAATTGAAACTGCTGGGTGATGGCGACGGGCTCACGTTGAATGCCCGCATTCCGATACGTTCCGCTCTCGTCGTCATAGGAAATTATTCCTAACACCTGCAGAACAGGCTGGCCGTCCGATATTATCCGTCCGATTCCCTCGCTCATCAGGAACAGGCCGTCGAGTTTCGTACGATCGAGAACAATATCGCCCCTTATATGCAGTGATTGGTGCGAGACCAATGAACGCCGTTACCGACGGAGCCACTCGTGTAGTCAGCAATCCGGAAACCGAAGGCTGGAGCCGAGCGGATAACTTCAGAGTAGCTCGTCACCCGCCCGCAATCTCCCATAAACAGACAGCCAAATGCTCACGCTCTCTTGTTAGGAAATAACTTGCCTATGATAAATATAGAGAGCATACTCCGCACACGTAGCCTACGGTCATCGAGTCCCGCGATAACTCCTGACTAATTGTTCGCGTTGCAAGGCCTTTCTCTCGGTCGGCCCCTGACAAGGTTGTAAGGAGGCATTGTGTGTGGTATTTCAAATCGGTTATTGTGACGATTCTCGGACTGTTCTGTGCGCTCAGCGCAGGTGTGTCGGTCGACGTGAAGGTCGACGAGCAGGTGATGGCACCTGCTGGATGGATTGGGGCAGCCGTCAGCGCGCACGGTGTGCATGTTGCGGTGCTGGCGCTGAAGGGCAGCCGCAACGTCGTCCTGATTGACGGCGTCGAAGGCCCGATATTTGATCAGTTGCTGGAAGGTGGCGGCCGAACGTACAACCGTCCCCTCAACGTTGACCTAGCGATTTGGCCGCCGAAATCCGGTCCCATCGCATTCTCCGAGGACGGCGCGCACTGCGCCTGTTTCGGAAAAGTGGGGGATCAATACGTCACCGTGCTTGATGGAAAGGAAATAAACCGGGGAGCCTTTGGTTCAATTTTGCGGAACCTGTCGTTTTCGACGAATGGTAAACATGTGTTCTACATTGAGTCCGACACCGGGGGCTCACACTGTCGGGTGATGATGGACGGCAAACCTGAGCCCTGGAGTCACCAATCGCCTTCCGTCGTCTTCAGCGCGGACGGCGAGCATTACGCTTACTCTGGCACGCAGCCGGACGCTGCCAAAACTCCGTGGAGCGTGGTTGATGGCCGTCAGGTGCAGTACTTCGGCGACAACCTGCAATTCACAGCCACGGGCCACTTGCTCAGCGTGTTCCATTCGAATGGCCTCGACACGCTGATGCTGGACAACAAGCCCGTGATGCGGGCGACGAAAGTCGGACCGGTGTGGGTGTCTCCGACAGGAAACCAGGTCGCGGCGGTCATGTTGTCCAAACCGGGAGCGCCCACCTTCCTTACCATGAATGGAAAGCCAATCCCCGGCACCGAAGGCGCCGTTGTTAAGCACGTGTACTTCAGCCCCGACGGCAAACGGTATGCGGCCCATTGCAAGAGCACGACATACACCGAGTTCATGGTGATCGACGGGAAGAAAGGTCAAGAATACTTAGGCATCTCACCCGGCGATTACGATGCGAGCCGTGATATGGGCCCTTCTTCAATGATCCACGGATACTTTTACGGCGCCCTACGACCGACATTCATGGCGGATTCGTCCAAGCTCGTCTATATGGCACAGGCCAGCAGTAGATGGTTCGTGGTGATCAACGGTGAGGAATCCGACGCCTACGGCTGGCTGATGCCGCCGGTGATTGCCAGTAATGCAAGGGTTGGCTACAGCATCGGCGACGGCAGTGGCCTGAGGTATGACACGGTTGTTGACGGCAAGGTTGTGTCTACCTCGAGCACACGTGGGTTGAATGCAATCGCGTTCAGTCCAGGTGGCGCGCGTTACGCAACCCTGGGCGGCGTCCTGAATTCAATTAACAGGACTCTGGCCGTCGATGGAGCAGACGTGCCTGGGGTAGCGATCTTCGGAGTGAGCGGCGATGAAAAGCAGTTCCCCTACTTTCTATTCAGCCCGGACGACAAGCACATCGCTTACTTCGGGACAGATATGCCTAACCACAGGCAGCACGGGTTATGGATTGACCAAAAGCTTGTGTTCCCAACAGATGGCGTGGACCGACTTCAATTCACGGCGGATAGTCAGCATCTGTTGTCGGTCGATCGCAACCTTAGGGGCGTCAACACGCTCTATGTTGATGGCCGGCCTTCCGTGCAATTTCGGATGTCAGCGTTTGATGCGGTGCTCGAAGCCCGGGAAATAGCTTCCAACGGCGTGTTGACACTTCTTACGGTGAAAGACGGCGCACTCGTGCGTTATCGCGTTACGCCGCCGTCCGACACAAGCCTTGCGACCTTGGTCCGTGATCCTTCAGCGGGCCGGTAAGAGAGGCACTGATGCAGTGCAGGTTCTGCGGAGCCAGCGGCGCTGACATCTCGATGGTCACCGGCGGGCGCACGATGTGCTTGAAGTGTGGCGAGGTACTCTCCGGGCCGCCTCTGATCCCTGGCCCCCAGCAATCCACTCCTGACGAAGAGACCGCCCCGCTTTCCGGGCCGCCCAGGCATGCCAGGTTTCTGGTGGCACAGTCCGGGCCGCTCGCAGGGAAGCGGGTCCCCATCTTCTCTGCCGGGCTGCGCGTGGGGCGGCATCCCGCGCAGAACGATCTGGTGCTTGAGGATGGGGAGACTTCGCGGCAGCACGCCCGGCTTTCCGTGGACGGCCAGGGGTGCGTGGTGATCGAGAACAACTCGGTGAACGGGACGTACGTCAACGACCTGCGGATCGATATGACCGTGCTCCAGCCGGGCGACCACATCCGGTTCGGGGTCAGCGCTTCGACTGTGTTCGTCTATGAGTCGCTCGCCCGCCGCGACGGTGCCGCGCCTCAGACTTTCGCGAAAGCTCAGGCTGGAGCCATGCCGGCCACGATCAAGCAGGCTCCCGGGCAGCCGTCGGCTCAATCTGTTCCAGGAGCTGCGCCAAATTATTCTGTTCCGATTGCGGATGCCTCGGCTTCCGGCACACCGCAGAGCAATCAGACCGTGCAGCTCCGGGGTGGAGAAGAATCTCCGCCGCCGGACGCGCGGCTGCAACTGGTCCTGGACCAGTATGCCGTGCAGGATATTCCGCTGACCGCGCCGCTCATCGAAATCGGCAGCCTCGCCGGGTCCGGTCGCATCCGCATCCAGCATCCCTCGGTGGCGGCGCAGCACGCCGAGCTGACCTTCACCAAGGAAGGCTTCGCCTTGCTCCGCGACCGCGGCACGCAGAGCGGCACGTTCGTCAACGGCGAGCGCATCAAGGAGCGTATCCTGGCCGAGGGCGACTTGATCCGCCTGGGCACCTGCGATTCGCGCCTGCTGCTCTATCGCGAAGCTCGCCGTCGCCCGATAGTCCTGAAGGACATCGAGCTGAACCGTCCGGTCATCACTCTGGGTCGGGCCCCGGACAACAGCGTACCTCTGAACCACCCAACGGTGTCGCAGTACCACGCTGAAATCCATAAGCACGGCGAAACGTTCGAGCTGGTGGACGAGGATTCGACCAACGGAACATTCGTCAACGGCACGCGCGTGAAGAAGCAAGTGTTGCGCGCGCGCGACCGCGTCTCCCTGGGCGCTATTCAGCTCATCTTCGATGGCAGCTCGATCGCCCACCAGTCCGACGGCACGCACGTTCGCCTGTACGCCTACGAGCTGCGCCGTACCATCCCCAATCCCACGCGCTTGCTGCTCGACCGCATTTCCCTGGCTATTGAACCGCGCGAGTTCGTGGGCTTGCTGGGCCCGTCGGGAGCGGGCAAGACCACGCTGATGCACGCGCTGAACGGCTCGCAGCCCGCTGACGCCGGAGCCGTCCTGCTGAATTCGTGGAATCTCTACGTGGACTACGCCGCCCTGCGCGCAACCATGGGTTACTTGCCACAGGAAGATGTGCTGCACCGTACGCTGACCGTCAAGCAGTGCCTCTATTACTCGGCCAAGCTGCGCCTTCCGGACGACTATAGCGAAAAGGAAATCTGGACGCGGGTGAATGAAGTTATCCAGGTGCTGGACCTTGAGGAACGCGCCGATCTGCTGATCGACCGGCTGAGCGGCGGGCAGCGCAAGCGAGTGAGCCTGGGCATCGAGCTGCTCAGCAAACCCAGCCTGCTGTTCATGGACGAGCCCACGGCCGGGCAAGACCCGCGCACGGAAATGAAGATGATGCAGTTGTTTCGCGAGATCGCCAACCGCGGAGCCACGGTGGTGGCCACCACCCATCTGCTCGGCTCGTTCAGTCTGCTCGACAAAGTGGGTGTGCTGGTCGAAGGCCGCCTGGCGTACTTCGGCCCCAGCCAGGATATGCTGGCCTATTTCCGCACCACGCATCCCTCCGAGGTCTTCGACCGCCTCCGTGAAAAGCCCGCGGAAGTCTGGGCCAAGGAATACCGCACCTCGAACATCTTCAAGGAGTACGTGGTCAAGCCACTGGGCGATCAAGCCAAGGAGCCAGATCGCCCCGCAGGCAAAGTGGCCGGCGCGATGCCCGCCGAGCGCAAACCCAGCCTGCGCCAGCTCCAAACGCTGATCTCTCGCCAGCTCGCCCTGCGACTCACAGATTGGGCCAATGTGGCGGGAGTGCTCGCGCCGCCAGCGGCCATTGCCTTCCTGGTTGGTCTGATGAAGGAAACGCCCAACGACCCCAAACTCCTGTTCATGGTGGTGTTCTCGGCGCTGTGGTTTGGCTGCTCGGCCTCGGTGCGCGAAATCGTGGACGAGCAGCTGATTTACAAACGGGAAAGAGAACGCAACCTTCCCATCCCCTATTATCTGGGTTCGAAGCTCGTCTATCTGGCGGCCTTGGCGCTGGTGCAGAGCGTCCTTTTCATTAGCGTAATGACGATGATGGGCGCACAGGAGAACCATTTCTTCGGTGCTATAGGTATCATGTGGCTGTTGACGCTGGAAGGCGCGCTGATCGGACTGGTCATCTCCGCACTGGCTTCCAACCCCGAAAAAGCTTTGTACATTTTCCCGCTGGCGCTGATCCCGCAGTTGCTGCTGGCTGGGCTGTTCATCCCCGTCCAGAAACCCGAGAAGGTGTACATGTTCCCAGAAGTGGAAAGCCGGCAGGTATCGCCGCTGACCGATGAAAAGAACCTTCCCAAGGGCATGCAGCCCTTACTGCACTATGTAGCTTCTCCAGTGATGGTGGGCCGCTGGGGCCTCGAGGCGCTGTGTGACCTGTACGTCCATGACTACGAAAAGTATAGTTACCTGATCCTGGATGGTGTGACCATCTCGCTTCACAGCGGCGAATTCCGCCGGGCTGATCGCCATCTCAATGCCCTCGGCAACAGCTCTTCCTCCATTGGCAGAGATGCAGACACGGCGCTCCCCGCCTATATGGCCATGCTCACCCTGTTCGCCGCGGTGATGATCGGAACCACCGGCCTGGCAGTGAAGATGAAGGATCGAAGATGACCGCGGGGACCACAAGCGCGCGAACGGCGCGCGTCGCGCTGGCGGAAATGCGCTGCTGCTGCCGGTACCGGCACGCTGGCAAGTGAAAAGCCTATGAAGCAATGCCCGATCTGCTTCACTGAATATACCGACGAGCATACTACTTGCCCCACCGACAGCGCGCGGTTGATGGAGACCAAGGAGTGGCAGCCAGGGCAGATGGTTGCAAACAAGTACCGCGTCATCGCCAAGATCGGACGCGGCGGGATGGGTGCGGTTTATAAAGTCTTCCACGTAGCTCTGGAGGAGATCCGCGCGCTCAAAGTGATGGATCCGCAGTACGCCCGGGATCCCAAATTCATCGTACGTTTCCGCAATGAGGCGCAGGTGGCCCGCCGCCTGCGTCACCCCAACGCCGTCCACGTGGACGACCTCGACCAATCCGATGACGGCAGCCTGTTCATCGCCATGGAATTCGTGGAGGGCGTGAGCCTGCGGCAATTAATCTCCGCCCCGCGTGGACCCTTGCCGCTGGCCCGTGCGCTCTGGATTACCCGCGGCGTCGCCGACGCGCTCGGCGCGGCGCACGCGCTGGGGATGGTCCACCGTGACATCAAGCCGGACAACATCCTGCTGGCGCGCGATGCCAGCGGCCGCGACATTCCCAAAGTGCTCGACTTCGGCATCGTGGCCATGCGCGAGGGCTCGGCCATTGTCAGCTCGCAGCCGCTAATGACCCCGGCCTATGCGCCACCCGAGCAGTGGCAGGGGATGAAGGCCAGCGAGCTCGATGGCCGCACCGACATCTACGCTCTGGGCATAACACTCTACGAGATGCTGACCGGCCGCCTGCCCTTCGACGCCCACTCGATCGAGGGCTGGAGGCGCGCGCGCCTGGAACAGGTGCCGCAACCTCCCAGCGTCTTCAACGCGGAACTGCAGGGGAATGCCGAGGTGGATGCCCTGGTGTTGCGTATGCTAGCAAAGGACCGCGAGCAGCGCCCCGCCGACGCCAATGCATTGATCCAGGAGTTGAGTTTGATCGAGGCCCAGCAACCCTGGGGAAAAGGAACCATCGTCCCTCCTCCCCCACCGGCCGCTCAGCGTTTTCCTACTCCTCCGCGCATCCCGACTCCTCCCGCTCCGGCTGCTCCGCCGGTGGAGAAAGAAGTAGAGATTCCGATGCCGCCTGCAAGAGTCGCTCGGTTTGGTGAGTCGACCGGTCGTCAGGGCCCGAGCAGTGGAATGAAAATCGCCCTGGGAGTTGCCGTGGGCCTGCTTGCGGTGGCGGGCATCATGTTCCCGGTGATTCGCATGATGAGCAGGCAACCCCCAGATATCGTCTCATTCGATGCCGACCCAAAGACCGTGGAGGCGGGCAAGCCCGTACGCCTTTCCTGGGAATTGACGCGCGTGACCAAATTCCACATCGAGCCGCAGGGAGGCGATTACACGGCGAAAGCGGAGGCCAACGTGGTGAATGGCGCGACGGTCATGCCGAAGCGGGACACCACCTACATCCTGAGGGCCACCGGCCCGGGCGGTGACAAGGAAGCCCGCGTGAGCGTCAGCGTGGTCTCGGGGGCTCCTGCGGCACATGCGGGACGTCCTACGGCCGCGGCAACCCCACAGCCGTCTGTTTCCGGTGGCGCGCCTTCGGGGTCCTCGTCCCGGACGGCCGCAACTGCGCAGCCGCTTCTTTCAGGAGACGCCCCCGTGTCCCCGGTTGCTGCGGCACCTCTGGTAGACGCTTGTGCTAGGAAACCGAGTTGCTACAGCGCTGGCCCCTTCGTGATGGAAGTCACGGGTGTTAAGTCCTCGCAGATAACTAGCGTTAACCCAAGCGTTCACGTGCTGCAAGTAAATGTTCGTTTCCGAAATCTTATGAGCCAGCCGATCATTCTTGCTTACGTCGCCGGATCGGGCGTGGCCACCGATAACAACGGCAAGCGCTACGAGGATCATTATTTTTTGCCCGTTGTTCTTAATGCTGGCGCCAAGGGAATTGGGACGGTTAAGGGTGATCAGGCGGACCCGCAGTTTGTCTTGAGCCCCGGCGCTTCCAGCAACGCGAGTTTCGTGTTGGCACGGGATCGTGTACTCAATAATCCGAGAGATCCGATTGGCACGGCATTCAACTTCGATCTGTCCATCGCACAGTTGGAGGTATCGGCCAGCCAACACGTCCGCACCCTACGGGAGTACAGCGTTGGTTTCACCGATCTTGGCAACAACGCGGCCCCGGCGGGATCTTCGTCTCGGACGGCAGCAACCGCGCAGCCGTCCGCAGAATCGCCCGCCCCACTTGCTTCCTATCCCGCAAAGTTCGCCTTCTTGATTGGTGAGTGGGAATGCCTGACACCCGGAAACCACTACCGCATGCGCGTTGATTGGGACAGTCCCAATAAGCAATTTAGAGGGCATCTCAGCAAGCAGGGACAAGCGTCGGAAAACGTGGGCTTCCGGCTCGGGGAACTTGTTTGGATCGCCGAACCGAGTGGCGAGCATACATTCATTGAACGGCAGGAATTGCGGCGGGGAGCGAATGGAATCCCCTCAGGTGAGTGGCGGAATGGAAATTTCGACGTGGAGCGGAGTTCGCTAGATCACCTGGTCAGCTCTCAAGAATTCATGCGAGTCCGCTGACTGCGAGGGAGTTCCCCCCTTCCAGGATGGATACACATAGTTGGATGTATAACTCGGTACTCGTAGAACTGCGCCAGGCCCGGATGAGATCGCACTAGGACACCTTGCTCTCACTGGCCGACCCTCCACCCTTGCCTAAGTCTCCGCCTCCAGCGTCGCAGGCCTTGCAAACGCGCATCCTCGTTCCACCGATACAGGACAGCTAAAGGTGTCCTTCTCTCCGACGAACGAGTACAACTGGGTTGGCTCTCAGGTTGAGAGGAGCCTACCCTTCAAAGGATTCCCGAATTGCCGGGCCGCAGGGCGTCCACGTGATCGTCGTCGATATACCAACCAAGGCCGAACCGCCCCGTGATCTCCGCTCCGAGCGATTCCGCAATGAACAGCGGGCGTAGCCAGTGCTTGCGCCCGGGCCGCGTCCCCGGCAAAAGCCAGCGCTAGCGCCACGTAGAGTTGCACATCACGGCGGGCCGAAAGCGCCTTGTGGTCAAAGCCTGATAAGCCTGAACCGTCCGCCCTAGACGATTGGTCATGCGAGCCACTTGAGGTCATTGATTGATTCGTTCATTCTTTTTGTAAATCTTCAAATTTGAAATCAGCCTTAAAGCGGCTTGCTCTAGATTTTGCAATACCCTTAATAACCAGCGCGATTGGAATTAAAGTTATAAACCATATTAGACTCGACTCGAATATACCCAGGTTTGTAAAGAAATATAAAACACAAAACCACAGAATAATAAATAAACACCCACTCCAAGACACAAACATTTTCTCAATCGCAGGGCTGTCAAAAACTTGCTGAGAGGTTGTATGATTTATCACTACAATGTATTTACCTTGCGTTTTGCCTTTCCGAATAGCCCAAATTACGGTGAGTTGATTTCCTTCTCTGCAAGCAATGTTAAAATTGGATAATTGAAATGAATGCTCTTTTCCATTTGAATCTACTAAGAAAATATCGTTGTGGATCGTTATTGAAGATGAAATAGTAACGGGACTATAAGCGCCGCCTCCGCCTCCTGATACAGTCGTTGTAGCATATTTCCCCTGACCAACAACTTTTCCTGTTACCCAATAGAGACTATATGTTCCGGTGCCCGCTTTTAACTCTCGCATTGTGATTTATCCCTTTGAAATGGAGCTAATGTCAAAAAGTGCGGAGACAGGCGGAAGATGGTGACACCTTTTCGTATCACAGCTATTACTGCCTGTGAGAATTCTGACGAGTTTTCCGACTTGGACCTCTCCGTCGCGCATCGTACGCTTCTCCTGCCCCGGGCGCAACAAAGTTGCCATCCGAGCTGCAGCGGCATCAGCGAGGATGCCGCGCGCCGGCAAATCATGAACATGGTCGGAGGCATTCCCATCGGCCGACCCGGCCAGCCGGAGGAAGTTGCCGAACTGGTGACATTTTTAGCATCCGATCGCGCAGCTTCGATTCACAGCGCAGACTACGTCATCGATGCAGGCACTATGCCTACCGTCTGATTATGTATTTTGTAATTCCGACCTGAGCGCCATCGTTCAGTCAAGGATAGTTCGTGGATTGTCGCTAGCCTTGATCGGAAACGCCTCGGGCAGGCAGTTCGCTGGAAGACGAAAGCTTATACCCGAGGCGTTTTCGATAAGGAGACTAGGAGGAAGCCGCTGGCGTTTGCGGCAGATGCGGGGCTATGGGGATTGAATCGACTTTCGCCTGTAATCGACAGAATTTACGATAGTTGCCGGAATGGGGCGAAAGTGAAAAAAGCGAATAAAAATGAAAACGTCAGGTTGAGGCATGACTCGTGCAGCCTAGCACGCGAAGCGTCTGCCGCGCCAGCGGCTTAGTCCTGGTCGCAAACTCTTCCAGAACCGCGGCACCTCTCTCAAGGATTCGGCTCGATGCCAATGCGATCATTGACTGGGTCCCTGCCAAGGGTCGTTCTGCCGCGCTCGCCGTAGCCCACTCAGAGTGTAGCGGAGAGCGCGCTCCCGGCTCACTCATGTCCGCCCATCCTCAGGACACCGAGTGGCGCACCTCGAGTTTGGGCAGGACCGGTTGACCCAACCGCATCCGCTGGAGGCGTTCGAGCTGACTCAGCGTCCGGTCGAAAGACCGCTCGAGGCTCGCTTCGTAGCGGAGCAGGCGATCTGGTTGAGATGAGTCGGGGACATATTGACGAAGCGCCTCTAATCGCCCTCTCTCAGATTCAATCGACTTATCGCGCTCGAGTCGCCTGATCTCTTCATCGAGCTCCTCGAGGAAACCCCTCTTGCACTGATCGGGCGAGTCAGACCCAGTTTTCGGTCGCTCTTCTTCCGAACAGTTGGCTTTTGAAAGCCAAATTCGGTACCGCCCATAAAGGGTTAGTCGTCCCCTTTCACTTGTGCGGTTCTGATAGAGGTTAGTCAATATGGCTGAATCCCGATTCGCATCAAAGCCACGCGCGTCGATTCCCGTTTTCAAGTCTCTCAGCAATGCTAGACATTTACCCCGAATTTCAGGGTCCGCAGTTCCTTGCATCAAATTACCGTGAACCTCACCGTCCACGGTCTCTACTATGGTGACCACCCTGGTCGCTTGATGCTCTTTGTTCCTGCACGGGAATGCGATGCCTATTCGAATCTCTGAAACCTCTGCGGTGAGAAGCCGCCGATATCGCCAGATCAACGTCGCTAATTTCTCGACTAGGATTTCTTCGAGAGTTCCTTTCGGGTGAAAGTATCTTCTGAGCCCTTCCAAGAGCGAATCGAATTCAGACTGTGACTCGCCCGCGAGTAGGGCCACGCGTGAAAAAATTCCATGCGTGGTTGCGTTGTGTCTGCTCCGCTGCTTGCCGAGCGGAGTACGCGGACCACTGCTGTTCATTTTCCCTCCAAAAAAAGAAGGACAGACCGGGTAAGCTTTGTCCTTCAAGATCGATCAAGACCGGATCTTTCCTTGGTCCATGGCTCACAGTCTTCATGGTTTTTTCAACTACGCCAGGGCGATTTGAGTCCAAAAAATGCAGGTAGTAAACAAACGCAGTTATTCTTTAGCGGATCTTGCGATTGTGGCGGGGATAGTTCGGTCTTTCAGCAAAGGAAAATGTAAACGCGGCGGCGTCTCGTGCCAGATCATAGTTGGGGAGCTGCGGCAACCTCAGGTCTTTCTTCCCTTGCAATGTAGCCAGCTGTTCCCGAATCAAGCGGTTTCTCGCTATATCCTCTTCGCTCGGACTCGAGCGCTCGAAACGAAATATAGTGTGACTGCTCCTGGGCCGCCACGCCGCCAAAATACGGTTAACTTCGGTCGTGGAAATTGGCATCTCCGGATAGAGTTGCTTGACGAATTGTACGGCGTGTCTGACGGCAGCACTGCGCTTCTCGTCGCTTCTTCGGGCCTCATCGTAGGCACACATAGCCACGCCCGCGCGCACGAACTGCCAGAACTGGACCGTGTCTCCCGTCTTTCGAGGCCTGCCCCTCTTTTTTTTCTCCATCTCCATAGTTCTCTGTCCGTATTGCCACCAGGGCGGCATACCAAATCGCGTAACTCGCTAAGGCGAATGCCTCGCTCCCCTTCCCAACTCTTCCCTAACAGACCGCGCAACCTGGTTGCACAAACCGCTTCCCTACCCGCGAATCTTCGCTTTGTATTCGCTATCTTACCAAGAGCGCTGCGGCAGTCAAGAGGGATCTGAACGCTCTCCGGGAGGCCACCGGGTGGCACAAGATTCTTGGGCGTGTTCGGCGGGATCCTGGTGATTGCCTGGAAATGATCCGGGCCCGATGGCGAAGGGCGGCACATCCGCAAAGCCTACGTGTCTCTATTTATGGACTTACCGAAGTTCGTTTTGCAATTTTGCCCTTTTCGAAGGATGGGTATGGTCTGCGCATCATGGACCTCGAAACGAAAGGTGTCACGACCTTGACTAACACATATGACAACTTCCCGCTGTGGTCGCCACGAGGTGACCTGATCATGTTCGCGCGGTTAGTCGATGACGCCTACGAGATTCACACTATCAAGCCCGACGGGACAGGCTTGAACCGCCTGACGTTCACGCACGGCAACGACGCTCACATGGCTTGGTCACCGGATGGAGAGTCTATCGCATTCTCCAGTTCCAGAATGGGTTTCAAGGATGAAGGGGTTTACACCGATGCGCCGCAGCCCTACGGCGAACTATTCGTGATGCGGTACGACGGAACCCATGTCGAACAAATTACGGATAACCAATGGGAAGATGGGACTCCCGCCTGGCAGCCTATGGCAGTGCGGCAACTGGCCTTACAGAAATAAAACGGTTGCCTTACTTGCTAGTGCCGCTGTCCCTTGAATGGATCCAGCCGCTTCCGGAAGGATCGTCGGCAATCCGGAAGTTACGATCCTAGTTCTAATTGTCGCGGTAGGGACGACCATCGCTGATCGCCCCCCGCGCAGATCCGTACGGGCGCGAACTAAACGCTAAGGGGTGACTTCGCGATAGAAGGGAGTTACTTCGCGGTAGCAGATAATCGCATCGTAGGAATCGGCCCAGTAAATCAAGCTTTTCTGGACAGTAGACCGATCCTTATCGGGAATTTGATGAAGAA
>WNFO01003545.1_pt1 | contig 13264 bp, 12 predicted proteins | sample 5400251 | NCBI WGS metagenome assembly WNFO01 (sample SAMN13153354, study PRJNA577476) | soil metagenome | isolation source: 100 cm saprolite under Madrone tree | place: USA:California | collected 2016-06-14 | reverse complement strand
CGTTCCGATGTGGTTTGGCCTGACGGATGAAGCAAAGTCGCAGCAGACGATCGAAGAGCTTGCGAAACCGCAGCACGAAGCCGATTGGGGCATGCGCATCATTTCGAGCAGCGCTCCGAAGTATAGCGGCGGCGGATATCACTACGGTTCAGTGTGGCCGCTCTTTACTGGGTGGGCGTCGGTCGCGGAATACCGCTATCACAGGCCGCAGCCCGCATACGATAATTTGCGCGCGAACGCATTGCTGGCGCTCGATGGATCGCCGGGACACGTGACGGAAGTGTTGTCGGGCGATTATTACCAGCCCCTTTCGACCAGTTCGCCGCACCAGATTTGGTCCGCGGCAATGGTAATCAGCCCGATGCTGCGCGGACTCCTTGGACTGCAATTTGACGCGCAGGCTCACACGCTCACTTTCACGCCGCACCTTCCAGGGAACTGGAAAGACTTCGCCGTTCAGCACATAGCGGCGGGGAACGATTCGCTGGACTTGCACTTTTCGCGGACGGCCGATTCGATAACGGTGACCGCCGACCGCATAGGTGGCGCGGATCTGCAGATGGATTTTCGCCCAGCTGTCAGTCCGAGGACGGAAGTCCTCGGCGCTACGCTAAATGGCCGGCGGGTACCGTTCCATCTCGACTCGCACGACCACGACCAGCACGTGGTCGTGGGGACAAGTCTCGGGTCGGGCCGGAATACTCTGAGGATTCTCCTTCGAAACGATTTCACGGTCACGTATGAGGCGGGCCTTCCCGCACTCGCCAGTGCGAGCCAGGGTCTGCGGATCGTCTCTGAAACATGGAGTGATGCGCGCGACGTTCTCACCCTGCAGACGACCGGACTTGCTGGTCACACCTATGCGCTAGCGGTGTGGGGCAAAGAACAGATCAGGACTATCGACGGAGCAAGACTGACGGCTGATGGTTCAATCGAAGAGATTTTTCCAGCGGCCAAGGAAGCCGCGGAACGGCAAAGTCAAGCGATCACAATTCGTTTCATTAGCGGGGCGAAAAAACCGCAGCAACAGGGAAACCGGCACAAATAACACGGGTAATTGAAACCCGAGGAGGGGCCATGTCCGCACGCGTAAAATTATTTGCACTTCTGGCGTTGAGCGCTGCTTTACTGTCGCGGCAAGCGAATGGGCAGAAACCTCAGTTGGACGCGGAAGGGCATCCCTGGTGGCAGCACGCTGTTTTCTACGAAATCTATCCGCGCAGCTTCGCCGACAGCAATAACGACGGCATCGGCGATCTGAACGGAATTAACTCCAAGCTGGATTACTTGAAAAATCTCGGGGGGGATGCGATCTGGATTACCCCCTGCTTCCCTTCACCGCAAGTGGACTTTGGCTACGACGTTTCCGACTACGAAGCGATCGATCCGATGTACGGCACGATGGCGGATTTCGAGAGGCTTTCTGCCGAATCTAAGAAACGCAACATCCGCGTGATTCTGGATTTTGTGGTCAATCACACTTCCGACCAGCACAAGTGGTTTCTGGATTCGAAATCATCGAGGACCTCGGCGCATCGCGACTGGTACATCTGGCGTGACGGCAAGAGCGACGGTCAGCCACCGAACAACTGGCTCTCCACGTTTGGGCTTTCCGCCTGGAAATACGATTTCGTGACCAAGCAGTATTACTACCACTATTTTTATCCCGAGCAGCCGGACCTGAACTGGCGAAATCCCGTCGTCGAGAAAGCTATGTTCGATACCACGCGCTTCTGGTACCAGCGCGGGGTTTCCGGTTTCCGCCTGGACGCAGTAGACACTCTCTTCGAGGATCCGGCGCTAAAAGACAACCCCATTGTGCCCGGCAAGGACAAATTCGGCCGACCCAATATGGACGAGAAGTACAACAAAAAACTTCCCGAGGTGCACACCGCCCTGATGGGTCTCCGCAAAGTTGCCGACGAATACAACGCGGTGCTCATCGGCGAAACCTGGACTTCTGACGTCTCGCAGCTCAAGGAATATTACGGGCATCATAACGACGAACTGCAGCTGCCCATGGACTTGTTGCTGAATGGATTGCCGTTTTCCGCGGGAACTTATCGCAAACATGTGGCGGCTATGGATTCCGCGGGCGGCTGGCCGGTGTACGTGATCACCAATCACGACATCACACGCTCTTACACCCGCTACGCCGACGGAAAGCATAACGACGAAATTGCGAAACTGATGGCGGCGTTTTATCTGACGCTGCGCGGCACCGCAATCATGTACTACGGCGAAGAATTGGGAATGGAAAACAACGATCCCAAGTCGCGCGACGAGGTGCAGGATCCGGTTGGAAAGCTAAGCTGGCCGACGGATAAAGGTCGCGACGGCGAACGCACGCCGATGCAATGGACCGACGGCAAGAATGCCGGATTTACACAGGGCCAACCGTGGTTGCCAGTTCCGCCTAGCGCCAAGACGCATAACGTGGCGACGGAAGAAAAAGATCCAAATTCGATCTTCTCGGTTTACAAAACAGTTCTGGCGATGCGGCATAGCGAGCCGGCATTGATCGAGGGCGATTATGTTTCGGTGAACAACGACGACTCGAATGTTTATTCATACTTGCGGCGCTACAAGAACGAAGCGTTCCTGGTGGTTTTGAATTTCTCGAACGCAAAACAGACGGCGAAATTCGACCTCGCGCAGCACGGTTTTGCCGCAGCGCAACCAAAGCCAGCGCTGGCGAGTGGCGCGTCGGCAGCGGATGGAAAAACCGTCACGCTCGAGCCGTTCGGTTTTTACATCGAAAAGCTGACGAAATAAACGGGCTGAGTGCGCGCCCGAGATTTTCGTGGGATGTGGACTACACGATGCCAAGTTTTTTCTGCATGTCCTCAAGCGTGATGCCCTTGGTTTCCGGATACCAGAGCAGCACCACAAAGAACTGTACCGCCATCATCGCCGAGAAAAAGACAAACGGGTAACCACCCGACTTTGCGGCAACGGTTGGAAAACCCAGGGAAATAATTCCCGCCATCACCCAGTGCGTGAAGCTGCCCAGGCTTTGCCCCGACGCTCGCACCCGGTTCGGAAAGACTTCTCCGATATAAACCCAAATCACGGCGCCCTGCGAAAACGCAAAGAACGCGATGTAGCAGACCAACAGCGCCACCAGAATATTTTCGTGGCTGTGCGACAGGAAAACATAGGCGACTCCTGCCAGGCATAATGCCGTTCCCACTGCGCCCGTAAGCAATAACTTTTTCCTGCCAATGCGGTCGATCAGGGTCATGGCGATGATGGTGAAGATCAGATTGGTAGCGCCAATCGCAACGGCCTGCAGATCGGAAGAGACCTTGTTAAACCCAGCCTGCGCAAAAATCTGATTCAAGTAGTAAAGAATGGCGTTAATTCCGGACAATTGATTAAACATTGCGATAGAAACCGCCAGAAAAATGGGAAAGCCATACTTACCGTTAAACAGCGAGTCACCGGCGTGATGCTCTGCGTCAATAGAAGTCACGATGTCCTGCAACTCTTGCTCGTAATCTTCCTCGCCGGTGATGCGCAGCACTTCGCGTGCTTCGTCAATGTGGCCTTTTTTTGCCAGCCAGCGTGGGCTGCGCGGAATACCGAACAACATCATCAGGAAAAAAGCCGCGGGCAGCGCAGCAATGCCCAGCTTCCAGCGCCATTCCGTAGCACCGAGATTCAACGTGCCAATCATGTAGTTGGAAAGATAGGCAAGCAAAATTCCGAAGACCACGTTGAACTGAAACAGCCCGACTAGCCGTCCACGATATTTTGCCGGCGCAATCTCCGCGATGTACATCGGGCCCAAAACCGAAGATCCGCCAATGGCCAGGCCGCTGATTACCCGGAAGACGACTAGCGCACTCCAACTCCATGCGAAGCCGCAGCCAATCGCCGAAATGAAATAGAGAACCGCGAGAATTCGTAGACTGTCGCGGCGGCCGTAGGCGTCGCCGGGAATTCCCGCGAGCATCGAACCGATGATGGTGCCGGCCAAGGCGCTTGAAACAGTCAGGCCCAGTGCAAGCGGAGTCAGGTGAAACAAGTCCGTGAGCGCTTGCGTCGTTCCCGAAATTACTACGGTGTCAAATCCAAAAAGCAATCCTCCCAGCGCGGCGACTACCGTGCTGCGAAGCAAGACTGAATTCAGTTGCATGGCCGGCACCCTTTCGGCAGGAGCATACCTTCCGCGCTCGTGCGTCGCGCTGTGCAACAACGAACTGACAAAATGGACATGCGGTTGGACTTTGCCAGCGCGGCATTGTATTGGATTCACGGCCGCGTAAGGAGAGTTATTTTCAAGCGATCCTTGGCGCAGAACCGCGGCTGCAATGGAAACGCTGAGGCTGGTGGAGTATCGTTCAGGGTGGCGCGGGCAATTATTTCTTACTATTGCAGAGGCTGGCCGTCAGCTATAAGCAATTCAGAGGAACATGCGCACTCAAATCGGAATTGTCGGAGCTGGTCCCGCCGGGCTTTTTTTGGCGCTGTTGCTGCAGCGCCTGGGGATTGAATCTGTCGTCCTGGAAATGCACACCCGCAAGTACGTCGAGGAAAGAATCCGCGCCGGCGTACTGGAACAAGGCACCGTCGACTTAATGCATGAGCTTGGAGTGGGCGAGCGGCTGAAGCGGCAAGGCCTCGAGCATGGTGGAATCGAGCTGCGATTCGGCGGGCGCGGACACAGGATCGATTTTCGCGAACTGACCGGCGGCAAGTGCGTCACCATTTACGCGCAACACGAAGTGATCAAGGATTTGATTGCCGCTCGATTGGCGGCGAACCGGGCGATTATTTTCGAAGCGGAAAATGTCAGCGTTCCCGGCCTCGGCCGCGCAACGCCGACGATTCATTTCCGCGCAAATGGAGTTGCCGAAGAGTTGCAGTGCGATTTTATCGCCGGCTGCGACGGATTCCACGGCATTTGCCGCACGTCGATTCCGAGCGGCGCGTTGCAAATTTACGATCGAGACTATCCCTTCGGATGGCTGGGAATTCTGGCGCAGGCGCCGCCTTCCTCGCATGAGTTGATTTATGCTCATCACGATCGCGGATTCGCGTTGCTCAGCATGCGTTCGCCGGAAATCAGTCGTCTTTACCTGCAATGCGAGCCGGACGAAGACATTGCGCTCTGGCCCGACGAACGAATCTGGCAGGAATTGCATCAACGGCTGCGAACAACGGATGGATGGCAGCTGACGGAAGGCCCGATCATGCAAAAAGGCGTGACCGGCATGCGCAGCTTTGTCACCGAACCAATGCAATTCGACAAAATGTTTTTAGCGGGAGATGCAGCGCACATCGTGCCACCGACAGGTGCAAAAGGACTGAATCTCGCTGTAGCTGACGTGCGTGTGCTGGCGCGGGCGTTTGCGGAATTTTACGCGAACGGCAAAACGGGGCTGCTCGATCGTTACTCTGAAATTTGCCTGCGCCGCGTTTGGAAAGTACAACGATTTTCCTGGTGGATGACTTCCATGCTGCACCGCTTTGCGAACGACAATCCATTCGACGAACGCCGCCAAATCGCCGAACTCGATTACGTCACCAGCTCCCGAGCGGCAGCGCAAACGCTGGCCGAAAACTACGTTGGTCTGCCCATGGACTCCATTGCATTTTCCGATTCGCGGTGAAGACAGGAAAATAATCCGCCGACGGAGTTCGCGGCAAAACATTCCCTGGTCATTCGTTCTTGATCACGAGGAGACCCGCAGCACGGCCGCTCCCTCGATCGCATCATTCTTCAGCGCGTTGAGCGCTTGGTTTGCCTCGGCCAGCGGATACAGCTGCACCCGCGTTTTGATAGGGATCTCCGCGGCGACACGCAGGAAATCTTCGCCATCCTGCCGGGTGTTGTTGGCCACGCTTCGTATGATCCGCTCCTGGTACAGTAGTTCGTAATCGAATGAGGGGATCGCACTCATGTGAATTCCGCCGAGTACGAGCGTGCCGCCCTTGCGCAAAACCCTCAGCGCCGCCGGCACGATTTCACCGGCTGGGGCAAAAACAACGGCGGCATCGAGTTGCACCGGAGGCTCGGCAAAGGTTTCGCCAGCCCACTTCGCGCCGAGTTCCATAGCCAACCGTTGGTGCCGCGCGTCACGCGTTGCCGCGTAAACATCCACACCCCAATGGCGTGCCACCTGAATGGCAACGTGAGCCGCCGCGCCAAATCCGTAGAAACCAAGTCTTCCTCCAGGTTTAATTCCAGAAAGACGCAACGATCGAAAGCCGATGATTCCCGCGCATAAGAGTGGCGCGGCCTGTTCGTCCGCAAATTTCTCGGGAATCGTATAAACAAATTGTTCCGGCGCAACCGCATATTCCGCGTAACCGCCGTCCACGGTGTAGCCGGTAAATTCGGGATGGTCGCACAGATTTTCCGCGCCATTCAGGCAGTAGGAGCATGTTCCATCCGTGCTGTGCAGCCAGGCGATTCCGACGCGGGAACCGACAGGAAATCGAGTGGCGTTACGTCCGGTCTTTTCGACAAGCCCCACAATTTGGTGCCCGGGAATAATCGGCGACTTTTTTGGCGCGAGTTCACCTTCGACGACATGCAAGTCGGTCCTGCAGACTCCGCAATATCGCACGCGTACCCGGACCTCCTGCAAATCCGGTTCGCGGACCGGAACCTCAGTGTACTGCAGGGGTTGCGTTTCAACTGGAGCGGGACGGACGAGGACACATGCTTTCATCGAAGCAATCGCAGAGTCTTGTTTTAGTGGGCCCGCCAAGATTCGAACCCGGGACCAACGGATTATGAGTCCGCTGAAAATACGACCATTTCCTTGATTTCATACATTTTTGGTGCCATAACTTGGAGGTCACCCCAGCCTATGAGACCACGCCACCAGACGGGCCAAATCCGCAAACGCGGATCAAAACTGGATATTACGATACTACGAAGACCGCACTCAAGGCGGACAAATCAAACGCATTCGCACGACCAAGGCGCTGGCGCCGTACAAAGCATTCTGCGACACGCGGACGTATCAACGACTATGGCCTATGCCAAATCTGGAACGCGCGAAAGCTGGAATGAGGAAGCTCGGCCAGACCTTGCGTCGAAAGTATGGTATTAAAGAATAGGGGCTCATAGCTCAATGGTTAGAGCAGCAGACTCATAATCTGTTGGTTCCAGGTTCGAATCCTGGTGGGCCCACCAAAACTCTTTAGGCCGCATCATTCCACCAGCGCTCAACCTCTGTCCGGCTAAAACGTAGATACTTTCCAGCACGGCGGAACGGCAATGGATGCCTGGCTGCGCTTTCGTGTGAGTTCATAGACCGTGCTTGGCTCGACTCGAAGGAATTCAGCGACTTCTTCTTTGGTCATAACGTCCTGTCGGACGGAGTCAACGTTTTTGACGGAGAACAAGCGAGGACCGGCCGTTATTGGCTGCGCAGGTAAAACTGATTTCTCAACTTTACGTTGGACCGGCATGGGCAAAAATCCTTATTCGGATTAGCGCCCAACGCTGCTCGTGCGTGGGATGCGAAGAAGTCTGCTTGACCTCCACGCTTAATATAGCCGAATCGACAAGACAACCGGTGACAGGCCCACGTGCGTGTGCCCACTCGGACCTGTGCTTACAGAAGATAAAAAATCAATCAGGAGTACCAATGGTACGTCAGTTTACTCGATGCGATAGTACAACCTGCGTTGATGCAACTGCCCTGAGTCGGAGCGGCGCCGTTTACGCCGAGATGATGAAACAGGGCGACGGGGTCTGGGAATCGCGGGCGGTTCGCCGAGAGCTTCCATAGTGTGGGCTGCGACATTCAGCAACACGAGGTCCGCTGCCTCTCTGACCGCAAAACCACGCAACGAGATATGTCCGTCGTCCTCTGCGGCCTTCTGCCAGTCAATCATAGCCATTAGGGTTTTAACGCTGCTTGATTGATTCTGCCGTAGGCCCAAAATATCGGTTGCGATGCTCATAATTTTTACCTGCCAGGTGCCGAGCTGATTTCCAGATATTACGCCCTCGGATGGTTGACGGCTAGGTAGAAATATCGTTTGCACCTATTCGTGTAACCTTACGCGAAAGGCCGACGAACTTGATTGAAAAAAAGAAACCTGAAATAGGCGCGACCGTTCATCTCAGAGCGAGTCCGGCGAAATTGTCGAAGGCCGTGTCGTGCACACATGGCAGGACAAATCGGTGCCGATGGTCCGCGTTGCATCCGGCGATCTGGTCTACAACGTTCCAGTTAGTATGTTGGCCGCTGAAAGGAAATCGAAATGACAAAGCAACAACGAATCACGTCGAACACTCTCTACTGCCTGGGCTTCAGTCGCCTTGCTATTTCGGCTAGTTCGGTTATGGGCGCGAGAGAAACCGTTCGTCGCTTCGCCTGAATCGAATTCTTTCACCGTTCGCCAGCAAATCGTAGTTGCCATCCGGTAATTTATCCGTTGCATCAGATTCCATTACCGTGTAGCCCGAGAACACCGGTCGAGCAGATGGGTCTTCGTCGAGCAGGCTCTTCGTTGCTCGAACCTTGCACTCAACTCGCTGACCTTCGCCGATGATTGTTCCGCTAAAGATGACCGTTTCTTGCACGATTCCACCTCCTGGGACCTAGTCGGTCTTATTACCTAGGCGTGCTCTCTTCGCGAAAAGAAGCGCGGAGACTTGTGGAGAATCCGTTCCAGCGGTAATTTGGATGAAGCGAGAGCCCGAATCTAGGTCGAGAAAGGAAGTCTGGGTTTCGCCGAGTCCCAGAGCGGGATAAAATGGCGGCTGTCGGATTCCAAGACTCGCTTCCCTTTGTCGGTTATGACCGTCGGAAGTGGCTCTTTTCCGGGTGAGCGCAATTCGATTCCGAGATAGCCCGACAGATATAGCTCTCTGATAGTCAGTGTGTTTAGCTTCTTACCACCCGCGAAGACTCGCAAAAACCATTTTGCTTGGTCAATGTTCATAAGCCGTGCCTCACTGGCACAGGTGACGCCTGGCAAATGATGCATTTCGATAGCCAATGGGAGCGAAAAAATAAGTGCAACATTTACTGAGACTTACTCGGCCACAGTCTACGTGATATTCCGGGAAGTCAACTATTGGTTACGCGAACTACGCCGATTCCGATCTTCCTAAGCACGCGGTCGGGATATTTGCGACGCGTCCGCCTGTCTTTGGTCTTGAACGGTTTCGACAAAATGACAAGTTCGAGGCCGTTGTATTCGAAGAGCAGCCATCGCACAAATGATTTCATCCGGGAATTTTACAGCACGGTTGGTAACGTGTTCAAAAGCGCGTGGCCTTCCAAGGCAGGAGAACGCTGCTGTCAGGCGCTCCAAGTTGGAGATCGAGAATTTGGCACTCAAATCCGGGAAGATCGAGACTGTCGCCTGTATGTGACGGCACAAGCTACTGCCGCCACCAAACACAGCGTCAAAATGCTCCAGAGGACATTGATGGATTGCTGGGCGGGAAAATGTCTTGCCCAAAGGACTTGAAGAGATTGGGGATTTGTACCCGGGTAGGCATCAGCCGTGAGTGTCCGCACTTTGTCAATGGGTTTTCGCAATACGCCTGTTACGGATCTCGGACGACGATTGAACTCCGCCACAAACCGATCCAAATCCGGTTGACTTTCAATGAGTGGCTCATTGGAATTGCGATCATTCCGAATCCACAGGAGGATTTGCAGATTGCTTGCGTTCTCGGGCTCTCCGTTAGGAACACGGGCACGTAGACATCTCTGAACTGCACCAGCTTTGCAGCATATATATACTGTTTGCCAAAATAAAAATCCACCAATTCAACATGCTTGTTCTTGCCAGAACCTTGCGTGATTAGGTCATGAAGACGAATTCTGTCTGCTGTAGGCACCCCGCTCGATATAACGGATTGCTCCTCTACGGCAATGATGAACAGTACTAAGCCAGCGCCCAGAAAGATCATCACGGCGAGCGCATAAAAGGCCTTCTTCTTTTTCACGTGTTCGATCGGGATTTCCTTTTTAACCTCGAAAGCGGCGATATTGTACTCGCATCTCGCCGCATCGCGACATTTTGAAACGATATTTCATCGAAAATGTCGTTGAGCAATTCGATTTGATTTCGCAACATGCTAGACTTCCATTCCTCTTACTTCCTCTCTGCACACCACGCGGGAGTTCGACCGTGCAGAAGTCGATTTTGGCGACATTTGGCATTCTTGGGATCATTTGGCGGGGTTTTGGGACCTGTTATGGGATTGAGTTTGGGGACCAAAAGCCTTTGATTTTCCGTTTCCAGCCGACAGCTTATCCAAGCAATGCTGGCATCACGTCCTTTGTTGCATCGTATTAATCCTTTTACTGCACGCCGGGCAGCCGGCGACAACCACACCATTTCTTTTTGAATCGCTGCGAGCAAAATGGTCTTCTGGACGAATCGGACTCCTGATGATGTGCACAGGAAACCGGGAACACAAGTTTAGCGCCGTTGAATAGAGCGGCGTCGAGTGATGGCGTGAACCGACGATCTCAGGAGGGTCCGTCTTTGAGCTGCGGAGCTAAGCGGCTGAGTTCATTCTCAATTGCGCTGAGCAAGGACGGGACGCCCTCTTCCTTGCCGACGACGCATCGGATTCCCATCAGGTTTGCCGCGTGTTCTAGCTCATCCGTCTTGTAGAGCGTGAACAGCACAATCGGAACGTCCGGTAAGGCCTTAAAAATTCCGTCTGCTGCGACCAGGCCGTCGGAGTAGTGCATTTTGTAATCCATTATTATCAGGTCAGGGCGAAGCTCCGTAGCTTTCGCAATTGCCTCGTTCACATCCTCCGCCTCTCCACAAACTGTCCATTCGGGATTTAGCGCGACCAGGGTCTTGAGCGCTCCTCGCATAGACTCGCGGTCGTCGGCAATTAGGATTCGAGCCAAGATAAAGCCCCTCGGCGAGCTAGCTTGCTGGTTCTGTCCGCGACATTACATACAGACAATGCCTTAAATTTTCTGGTGTTTCGCTGTAGCGGGCAGAACGAGACCTTTTCGGAACGAACCGTTTGAAAATGGATGTGAATTTCTTTCTGGATTGCAGCAAGCAAGATTTCTGCACGGTCGGACTCCCGATGATGTGCAGAGGACACGGAAGGATAGTATACAGATAAATCTAATCGTTAATTTTGACCCAAGTGACGTAAACATCCGCGACCTTGCCGGTCGGTTTCGTGACCACGTGCTTTCCGTCCGCGGTAACCTTGTCGCCGCCAATGATTTCTCCAGCGTGGTTTAGCAAGACTACTTGCTTCTCATAATGGCAATTTTGCTGACCGAGCGGAGTGGTTTCGAACTTACAATCATTGGGTTTTTTCGCAACCTGTACATGTCCGCCTTGTAAGGAATACTTCGACATTAACTGGTCGTCGATAGGTCCGAAGATGGCCCACGCACCAGCCATAACAATCATAATGACCGCGAGCAGCACGTACCCGCTGACAATGCGTCCGATTGCATCTACGGCCTCGGCTAGCGCCGTTCTTTTCTTGCCGGGATTCGAAAGTCCGGACATGGCATTCCATCAGTCAGAACTTGCCACACATTTCAGGCAAATGCTACTCTGCGCCAGTGAAGCACCCAAAAGTAGAACCGATTAGCTCGCCAACTCTGTTCGAAATGGGCAAACTCGACAAGGCCGCAAGGCTACCCGGATGGATTCTGCACGACAACTGGGCTGCCTAAGCCTTCCGTACCATTCGTTTTTAACAGTCACACAGCGACAATTTGACAGTCCCGAAACACGAAAGCAGAGGGCTTCAGGTGTCGCTCAAATCTTTCAAAATACCCAAAAATGGTTTGAAAGTCGCGTGAGTCTTCTGGAAGAGGTTCGGCGAAGACCCGAACTGCCGCTGGCGATGCACGAGGCCGGGCAAGCCTTTGCGTACGAGTTTAACGATATTAGTTTACGTATCTCCTCACTTGACAGAACTACTCGAATAATTAACGGCGAACCGGTTGTTTTTGCTGGCAGCACCGAGCCTGCCCCTGCGGTTCAAATCACGAAATATAATCTCTGGCAGCACGTTGTTTGCATAATGGCAGGCGTTGCCGCTCAACACGTCATTGACGAGCAGGGCGCTATGAACAACGCGGCCGCAGACATGCAGCGTGCCGCCGAGTGCATCGAACACGTCGGTCTGAATCGAGAACAAGCGGACGAACTCATCATCGCGGCCGCTAAAGCAGGTGCAAATATAATTATGAAAAATATTGCGACCGTGAGAGCAATTGCGGACGTGTTGGAACAGAAGAAGAGAATTGACGGCAACGAAATTAGGGAAATCATTCGACAGCAGAAGGACGGGACGATTCGTTTGTGATTCAGGTTGACCGCGAGACGAGTCCGAATCGAGATTAGGTCGAGAAGACGCAGCACGAGAGCTGTCATGTTCTGGTGGGCGGATGAGCCGGTTGAGCACGACGAGCAGTTTCAGAAATGTATGAAGAGGTTCGAGTAGGACTACCTTCGCTTCGAAGTGAGTCTGTCTTGGCTGCAACCGGGGCAAACTACTCCCAACATGCTGCTATCGTGCATTCTTATCAGCTTTCTCTCCCGGTCCCAACAAAGCGAGAGTCTCGGCCGTGTTCGTGGAAACGTTTGACAGCGGGGACCAGATTTTCTACACCTACCAAGCCACCGGGAAGATGAAAGGCATTAAAGGGTCTGGCACCTGCAAGACCACCGGCACCGCCGATGGCGGGTTGGAGTACACCAGAACCGAACGGTTGCACTCGCTGACCCTTGCAGTTTTCTTGGCGGCGGTTTCCTAATCCACCCTGACCTGTTCGCACAGACCGATTTCCGTTTGTTTTGTTTGCGTTACGGGCTCCTCAATTGCAGCGAAAGATCCCCATTTGCAGTCTAGAGTTCAGCAACTGTTCAGCACTTTTCCTCGCTGAACCCGCCAGTTAACAGGCTCGAAGGCAGACCGATCACGAGTCGTCGGAGCCAAAAAAATCGGACGTAAAAGACAATCACTGCGTTCTAGTTGAACCGGAATTCGATGAGAAGAAAGCACCACGTTCGCGACAGACAAGAGTTCGAATATCAGGCGCGGATGGAGGTGACACTGAGTTCGCTCCGGACTCTAGGTGCCACGACGGTGCCGAGAATCTCTATGGCGTCCAACATCTTCTGGTGCGGAAGCGTAGAGACACCCATTTGGAATGTGACGCGGGAGATGCCGCCGAGGACTTCATTCACATAAAGGATTTTTTCCGCGACCGTTTGGGCGTCACCGATCAACAGCGCGCCGGTAGGTCCGCGCAGGGCGTCGAATTGAGCGCGG
>WNFO01003544.1_pt1 | contig 13264 bp, 10 predicted proteins | sample 5400251 | NCBI WGS metagenome assembly WNFO01 (sample SAMN13153354, study PRJNA577476) | soil metagenome | isolation source: 100 cm saprolite under Madrone tree | place: USA:California | collected 2016-06-14 | reverse complement strand
GAGCCAGTTCTTCCCGAGCGGCACGAATTTTCTGTTCCCACTCCTCCATCGATAACCGGTGTTCGGCGACCACGGCTTGCGCTGCCACCTCGCGCACTGCCGTCTGAATCTGTTGCTTTGCATCTGCGACCAGCCGCGCCACTTGTCGCGCAAGCTGTAGCGACGCATCCGTCGAGCTCGCTGGGGCAGGGAACACGCGTATATTGTCTTGCCCGATAGCTGAGGGCGCTTCCGGTTCCGCCAGAGGTAATTGAATATCTACGCCCTCTGCGGGCAATTGCAACCTTTCATCGGCGGCTCCGAGATCTCCCTGGGCATGTCCCACTTCTGGAAACGGAAACCAGTCTTGCGGCGGGAATGCGATACCCCAGGCATTCCCGGGAGTTTCCAGCTCCAGCGCGACCTGAAAGAGCTGGCGCACCGTTCGCGGACGCTGAATCCAAGCCACCCGGCCGCGCACTGTTCGAGGAAGCTGGCCGGTTTCCGGATGTGGAACCTCCAGCGTAACCCACATATTTTTCAGCACATAATGCTTCGACTGGTACCGGCAACCATGGCAGTTAATGATCAGCGATGACGTGCGCTCCGTGAATGGCCGGCCCAGCGCGTCGACACCCGTCACCGCCAGCGGAACCGCCTGCACAATTCGTGTGCTGCGGCGCTTCCTCAACTCTTCGGTAGGGTGCGCTGCTGTATCAGACACCATCTCACTCTTATCGTCGGCGAAACTTCCGCCCTGCTCGTCCATGGATACCGTCGCCGCCCCTTTACTTTGCGCGGGCCTTCACCGCTCATGATTCTTTCGTAGGAGTGCCTTCCCCGTGTGGTGCACGGTGTGTTCCGGTCAGGAACATCCACGCTTCCTTTGCAACCCAGATCGGCCCCACAAGCAAATAAACCGCTCCCTGAAAGAACGCCGGGTGATTACCTTCTATCCGGTGCCCCAGGATCAGAAAAACCCATCCACCAATGAAAAATCCTACTCCCCACATCCATTTCATGAAAAATAATAGGACGATCCCGGTAAATATAATGGGGATCCCGAGCCCATGAAGAAGTTTATTCCAGGCAGATGAGTGCTCGTGATCGTATTGGGCCATGTAGTGCGCCAGGCTTGGCATCAGCGCACCTCCTCGGGGGGACAACCATCTTGGGAATTACACTTTATACCTAAAAGACTAGGATGACTAGTGGTGGCTATACGTACTGCAACCGGCGAACGGCTCCTCGCTCCACGCCTGACATAACGGCCATCGGGCGGTGCGACCGCCTCCGCGTTTCACGACGGTTAAGCGCAGGCAGCCAACGCTTAGAGGTCTCTCCGTCCTTCCATGGCCTTCAGCATTGTAACTTCGTCCGCGTATTCCAGGTCCGCCCCCACGGGAATTCCCACGCCGATGCGTGTGACACGTACACCCAGTGGTTTCAACAACTTAGACAGATACACCGCCGTGGCCTCACCTTCCGCCGTGGGATTCGTTGCTACGATGATCTCCTCGACCGCCCCGGCCTTCAACCGTTCAATCAACGATTTGATTTTCAGTTGTTCCGGCCCCCTGCCTGATAACGGTGAAAGTGACCCGCCGAGCACGTGGTACATCCCGGTGTACGTGCGCGTCTTCTCTATCGCCATGATGTTATGGGCCTCTTCGACCACGCAAATCGTCTTCTTGCTTCGATTCGCCCCAGTGCAATAGACGCAGGGGTCCGTGTCCGTGATGTTGTGGCAGACCGAGCACGCCCTGATTTTTTCTTTCGCGTCGCGGATTGCATCCGCCAAGCCCAATGCCTCTTCCGGCGCCGCGCGAAGCAAGAAAAACGCCAGCCGCTGCGCGGTTTTTTGTCCGATGCCGGGCAGATGCTTCAATTCGTCGATGAGTCTTTCTACTGGAGCGGCAAAATCTGGCATGCATGATGTGTAACACAGCGGCGCATCTCGCGCAAACCAGGCTCACGGCGTGCATCTAGCTTCGGAGCGCTGCGCCCCCGCACGTCTGTCAACTCTCTCGAAAGAGGGCACTTAGCCGATCCCCAGTTACCATCGCTGGTATCTCGGCCGACAAACCGCAAGATTCGTCTATGTTCCCGTTCTAACATTAGGTACGAAGCACGAGGTACTCGCAAGGACACCCATGCCCTTCACCCAGCTCGTGTTGGTTCTCTACTTGGTCTTGGCTTTTTTCACGCCCGTTCTAGCCATCTTTCTTTTCGTAAGGGAAGCCAAGCTTCGCAAACAGTTGAAAGCCCTGGAAGAAGAGAACGCCAGGCAACACAGCGCATTCCAGCGCGACGTAGCCGAACTCAAGCGGCAGCTTGCTGCGGGGGCGCAGCACCCCGCGTCAGCAGCGGAGAAGCCCCCAGTTGCAGAAGTCCGCCTGCCGATTCCCACTCCGGCCGCTCCACCACGCGCAGACCGTCCCACGCCAGTCGTCGTCACTCCTCTGAACGCCACGCCGCCCGCTAGTCTCCCAACCGAAATGCGCGAGCCCGCCAAGCCTTACTTTCCCCCAGCCACTCCACCCGTGGAGAAAAAACCTGAAATTCTGCCCGAGCAAAAACCGCAGCCGCCGGCTCCGATCCTTCCCCCCGCAACGGCCGTTCCCACGAGCGCTTCCGAAGCGAAGCCGCTGGCACCCACTCGACCTGCCGAACCAAAACCCTTGGTCCCCGCCGCAGTGCCGTCGCCGCTACGAACGCCTCCAGTGCCGGCTGTTCCGCCCGCGCCGCCGAAGGCGCCTTCAGCGATTCCTCCTGCCGCAGCAGCAAGAGTCTCAACCCCTCGGTCGTTCTCTGCTCTCCGCGTGCCTGCACCCAAACCAACTCTTCAGCAGCGCATGAAAGGTGTCGACGCTCTTGAAGAAGCCCTCGGCACCAACTGGCTCCTCAAGCTCGGCATCATTCTCGTCGTCATCGGCGTTGCATTCTTCGGAATCTACGAGCTGGGTGCTTTAGGCGCGCTCGGCAAAGTCGCTATTTCTTACATCACCTCTCTCGTGCTTCTTGTCGGTGGCATTTTCCTCGAGAAGCGCGAAACGTATCGTCTCCTCGGCCGAGCCGCCATCGGCGGCGGCTGGGCGCTGCTCTTCTTCAGCACCTTCGGTATTTATCACGTCGGTGCAATGCACGTTCTGAATTCGCTCACTCTCGATTGCGCGCTGATGTTGATGGTTGCCGTCGCAATGGCCGTGCACACCTTGCGCTACCGCTCTCAATTCGTTACGGGCCTGGCTTTCCTCCTGGCCTACACGACCGTCGCCCTCAGCCACGACACGGTGTACAGCCTCTCTTCCGGCGTGATCCTCGCCATCGGCTTGATCGCCATCGTGCTCAAGATGGGCTGGTTCGAACTGGAAGTCTTCGGCATTCTTGCCAGCTACCTCAATCATCTCTACTGGCTCTATCGCATTCTTGGGGTTGAAGGCGCCCAGGGCCGTCCCTTCGAGGCCTACCACGCCAGTCTGACCATGCTGTTTTTCTACTGGCTGACGTTCCGCATTTCCTATGTCTTCCGCACCATCAAGACTGATTTTGAAGAGCACGTCTCCACTCTCTCCGCGCTTCTCAATACGCTCCTCCTTCTCGGCATCATGAAGTTTCAGTCCGTCCAACCCGAGCTCGCCTACCTCGCGCTACTCGTCGTGGGCGCATTCGAATTCAGCTTTGCACAGCTTCCGGTGACCAGGCGCCGTCGCCGCGCATTCGTTGTTCTCACCATCATGGGCGCCGTGCTCATGCTTGCCGCTGCTCCGTTCCACTACTCCGGTAACAATGTCGCCATCCTGTGGCTCGTCGGCGCTGAAGTCCTTCTTGCCGCCGGTATCATCTTCAAAGAAGTTGTCTTTCGCCGTCTCGGCTTGCTCACCGGACTTCTCGTCGGCCTGCACATCATCGGTATCGACTTCCGGCAACTCGTCACCTTGCGGGCCTCTGGCGAGGGGCTGGCTCTCGCTTCCGGCGTGCTCTTCGCTCTCTGCGCCTTTGTCTTTTATTTGAACGCCCTCGGAATTGGCTCGCGCTGGAAAGAGTTTTTCGCGAACTCACCCGACTGCCAGTTCCTCACGATTCACACCTACATCGGCGCTTTCGCCGCCGGAGCCGCGGTTTGGGCCTTGTTCTCTCGCGACTGGACCGCTCTCGCCTTCGCTGCGGTCATGCTTGTCCTCGCAACCTTCGGCCGCAAACTCGAATCCTTCCACCTCCAGGTGCAATACACTTTGTTTGGAGCGCTTACGATGTACCGCGCTCTCGCCGTCAACCTCCATCTCGAAAGTCCTGAACACACGCACGTCAATACGCGCATCCTCACTCTCCCGCTCCTCGCCGCGATCTTCTATCTCACCGCCAAGCTGGCGGCCTTCCGCGATGATCCAAAACATCGCATCTTCCGCGGCCTCTTTGCCTTTGCCGGAACGGCTCTTTTCGCTTTTCTGATTTGGTTTGAAGTGCCCGAGCTGTGGCGGCCAGTTGCATTTATCGCTTTCGCGGTGGCCCTCTCCGAGGCCGGCACCGCTCTGCGTTATCACGCGCTTGCCGCGCACGCGCACGTGCTCACTCTGCTCGCGGTCTTCACCGCGCTCACCGCCGATTCTGCCAACCTCCACATTTGGCACGGTATTCCCGTTCATGCTCTCGCCGCTTTGCCCGTCATCGCCGGTTGCTATTGGCTCGCGAAGCGGCTCGGTGTGGAAAACCCGCGCCACCTCGAGATTGCTCGCAGCGCTTACACCTGGGTGGCCGCCGGCCTGATGCTCTGGGTCCTCTACGAAGCTCTACACACGCCTTGGATCGCTGTCGGTTGGATCGCGTTCGCTCTGATCCTCGGGCTCTCGGCGCGATGGATTCCCTATCGCCAGCTTGTCTGGCAGGCCAATGCCGTGTCCGCCTGCGCTTTCCTGCGTGCCTATCTCTTCAACCTTACCTTGCAACAAATGTTCTGGCACAAAATCTCCATGCGTCTCTTTACTGTCGGCCTCGTCACTGCCGGGGCCTACCTGCTCGCAAAAATCGCCGCCGATACAATCGAAGAGTTCAATCCCCTCATCCGAAACGCCTACACCTGGGTCGGAGCCTTCTTCATCGGCATTCTTATTTGGTATGAAGCGCCGCACGCCTGGATGGCCGTCTTCTTTCTCGTGGCCGGCATTCTGCTGGCCCTCCTCGGGCGCCGCTGGAAGCTTCCGCATCTCGGCTTTCAGGAACATCTCTTCGCCATCACGGCTGTCGCTCGCGCCTTCGACGTCAATTACGACCTCACCGCTTCCTGCGGCCACTTCAGCTTGCGCATCATTACCATCTCAATCATCGCCGCCGGCCTGTATGCAATCTCGCGGATGGCCGCGGAGCGAGGCGCGCCCCATGCTCTGCTCTCGGCATATCTGCATACCACCGCCGCCACGACACTGCTCGCTTTGCTGATGTGGAAGGAATCCTCCACCGCCTGGCTTGCAGCTCTCTGGGCGCTTTTCGCCTTCGCCCTCGCGGCGCTCGACCGCCGCTTCAAGCTCGACGACCTGCGCTGGCAGGCCCACGCCCTTGCCGCCATCACCTTGATGCGCAGCGTCGTCATCAACCTCTACGTCGAAGAGACCTGGCACGGTGTCAGCGTCCGGCTCCTCTCTCTCTCGATCGTGGCCCTCGTTTTCTACGCGCTCTCGCGGCTCATCCGCATGCCTGACCACTGGCGCGCCCGCGATTTTCACCACGTCTACTCCTGGTCCGCTTCCACGCTTGTTTCGCTCCTGCTCTGGTACGAGCTGCAATCGCGACCGCCCAGCATCGCCGTCGGCTGGGCCGTGTTTGGTTTGGTCTTGTTTGAATACGGCCTGCTGCGCAAGATCACCCAATTCCGCTATCAGGCGTACGTCGCGCTTATCGCTGCATTCACGCGAATTTTCTTTTCGAATCTCACGGCCAGTGACGCGGGCGAATTCTGGGGCCCTCGTCTCTACACGATTCTTCCCATCGTTCTCATTTTCTTTTTCATATACGCGCAGCTTCCCGCAAAAGAAACAGATACCGCTCGCGACCGCCGCTGGCACTTCGACGCGCTGCTGGCTTATCTCGGCACCGCGACAATCGCCGCCCTCTTCTACTTCCAATTTGCTTCCGAGTGGGTCGTCACGTCCTACGCGGCGCTTGCATTTGCTCTCTTCGTTGCAGCATGGGCGATGGACCGCCCAATCTTCCTCGATCAGGGAATCCTTCTTGCCGCAGGAACCTTTGCTCGGGGCATGGCCCACAATCTTTTTGGCGCTGGATATTTTGGCGAGGGCGACTGGACTGGACGCTACTTCGTCGTTGGCTCGGCGGTTGCCATCTTACTCGCCAGCCTCATCTTTGGGTTGCGCCTGCGTGGGCGATATGCCGCTTCTTCGAGCAGCGCAAGATGGTCGCGGGCATTGTCCGCAATCAGGTCCCGCCCGGAGCAACTGCAGTTTTTCCTCGCCATTATTTTGCTGACCACCATGCTCGACCTGAAAATGCGCGAAGGGATGATCACTGTCGCGTGGGGCATCGAAGGCGTGTTTATTATCCTTCTGGCTTTTGCCGTCAAGGAGCGAAGTTTTCGCCTCTCCGGACTCGGCTTGCTCTTGCTCTGTGTCGGCAGAGTGCTCGCCATGGATGTCTGGAGGCTCCAGCCGCGTGACCGCTACATCACCTTCATTATTGTCGGCAGCGCGCTTGTCCTCGTATCGGTCCTCTACACCAGGCACCGCGAAACAATTCGGCAATTCCTATGAAGCGCAGCGTAGTTTTCGTTGTTTTCTCTTTGATCTTGGGCGTGTCTCTCGCTGGCCTGTATTGGAGCCAGCGCCGCCCCAAGCCCACTCCTGTCTCCGCAAATGCCATCCTCAACATCGCCGCCGACGCTCAACGTGACCTTGCCCGTGCCCCCATGCAGTTCACCAGGCTTTCCGACGAAGAGGAAATCGCCATTGGCAGGGAACTGGCCGCCCGCTATGCGGCTCAAACGAGAAAGCTGACTCCGCAAGAAGAAGGCGTCGAGAAATATGTCCGGCGCGTCGGGGGCGCCCTTGCGGTCCATGCGCATCGCCATTTGCCGTACGTCTTTCACGTGCTTCCGGACCGCAACATGATCAACGCATTTTCGCTTCCCGGTGGGCCTGTGTATATCGGCGGGGGCCTGCTTGATTTGATGATGAGCGAAGACGAGCTTGCAAACGTTCTCGCCCACGAAGTCGAGCATATCGACCACTATCACTGTGTCGAACGCGTCCAGCTCGAAGCCGGCCTAAAGAAACTAAACCTCCAGGTCCTCGGCCAGCTTGTCCAAATTCCCCTCGAACTCTGGCAAATCGGTTATCACAAAGACGAAGAGTTCGAGGCCGACCGCGAAGGCATGTTCCTCGCCGTTCAATCCGGCTATTCACCCTACGGCGCCGTGAGCAGCTTCCAGCATTTTGCGAAGCTGCATGACGAATATGTGGTCCACGCGCGAGATCCGGCGCAGGAACTCTCCGAACTCGCCATTCAGAGCTTAACAGGCTACTTCCGTTCTCACCCGCTACCTTCGGAACGCCTCGATCAGGCCAACCGCGTCATCGTGGAAAAGCATTGGGAAGGCCGCAAGTCGCAAAAACCATTCCGCGTGGAGTACGAGGTTCACAACGGCGAGTTCGTGAAATAGCGAGGGGAGGGAATCAGGTCAAGAAAATCGGCGCTGGCTAGAAGAGTCCAGGAATCTTCATGCCTGCCATGCCGGGAATGCCGCCCGCAAGATTTTTCATCTGATTGGCGAGTTCTTCGTCAACTCGCCGTCCCGCCTCGTTTACCGCGGCGCGGATAAGATCCTGCAACATCTCCTGGTCCTTGCTCGAGAAAACATCCGGCTCGATCCGCACATCCACCACTTGCTTCTGGCCGTTCATCTTCACGGTGACCATGCCGCCGCCGGCAGAAGCTTCCACCGTCACCGAGTTTACCTGGCGTTGCAGGTCTTCCTGCAGCTGCCTGAACCTCGAAAGCATCTGTTGGAGAGCGCTCACTTCCATCAGTGTTCCTCTTGGCGCTGCTTTACCTCGGAGATCTTCCCTCCGAATCGTTGCAGCATCGATTGCACCATCGGATCACGCTCGAACTGCGCGCGCAACTCTTGCGTGCCGGATACCGAGCGCGGAGCCGGCGCGGCAAGTGCCGCAACTGATTCGAGTTTAGCACAGACTCGCACTGCCCGGCTGAGCACGTTGCTCGAAGCGATACGGACCTTCTCGAGCGCCTCGCGGCCCTCCAGCATTTCCGCGAACGGCCGCTTCTCCGGCGCAAAATAGATTCTCAATTCCAGGCCTTCGAGCTCCCAACGGCTGCCATGTTCCACGAGTTCGCCCAGAAATTTCTGCTGCGCTTGAATCGCTTCCTTGATTTCCGCCACTTGTTCTTGCGTAATCCCGCTCGTGCGGATCGCAGACCGCTTGCTCCGCTCGGCGGCAGTCGAGTCAGTTGATGCTGCTCTCATGGGTGCCGTGTTTTCTGCCAACTCTGCCATTACTTGCGCGCGCGCTGGCGCGGCAGCCGCAGACGCGAAACTCGACGACGTGCTTGACTGCGAAGCCGCCACGGAAGCCGCTTCGCGCCTCGCCACCGGCGCAGCGGAAGCCGCACTGCCGCGTGTGGCCTCCGCCGTCGGTGCGCCTGCTCCAGTGCCGCTCCTCAAGTCCGCCAGCAATTCTTCCATCGGTGCAAGCCGGGAAGCATTGATCAGCCGCAGTAATCCCATCTCCAGATGGATTCGCGGATCCGGCTTCCGCCGCAGGTCATCGTCCGTTTGCAGCAAGATCTGGAAAAACCGCGTGAGGTCTTCTTCGCTGAATTGCGCTGCCGCTTTTGCCAGCGCCGGTCGCTGGTCCTGCGTCGCCGCGATCAAATCGGAGTCCGCGCCGCAGACGCGCGCGATCAAAAGATTGCGCATGTGCCGGATCGCCTCCCGGCAAAAGTGTTGCAAATTCCGTCCGTCCTTTTGAAAAGTGTGCACCAGCCCCAGCGCGCGATCCGCGGAACCCTCGGCGATCGCCCCCACAAGATCATTGAGCGCATCCTCCGGCACCACGCCCAGCAATTCCCGAACATCTTTATCCGGAATGTTGTCCCCGCAATACGCGCGCGCCTGCTCCAGTAGGGACAAAGCGTCGCGCAGGCTGCCTTCCGCCATCCGCGCGATCACTGCCAGCGCGCCGGCCTCAATCTTCAGGTTTTCTTTCTTCGCAATCTCTTCCAGACGCCCCGTTATTTCCCCAAATGTCAGCGCGCGAAAGTGAAAATGTTGCGAACGCGACCGGATTGTATCGGCCAGGTCTTCCGGTTGGGTTGTGGCCATAACAAAAGTCACGCGGTCCGGTGGCTCTTCCAGCGTCTTCAACAGTGCGTTTGACGCCTCGCCCGTAAGCATGTGCGCCTCGTCCAGAATCACCACCTTGCTCCGCGAGGCGGCCGGCGCATACCGCACCATCTCCCGTAGCTCGCGGATCTGGTCGATGCCGCGGTTCGAAGCCGCGTCAATTTCGATTACATCCAGCGAGGTACCCGCCGCAATCTCCCTGCAGGAATCGCATTCCCCGCATGGTTCGGGCGTGGGCCCTTTTGCGCAATTCATCGCCTTGGCGAGAATCCGTGCTGCCGTCGTCTTCCCCACGCCGCGCGCGCCGGAGAATATATACGCGTGCGCGACGCGGCTATTCTTGATCGCGTTGATGAGTGTCTCGGTAACGTGCGCTTGGCCGACGAGATCTCGGAAAGTTTGCGGGCGCCACTTGCGGGCTATGACCTGGTAGCTCATTAAGAGTTCTCAGTTGTCAATGTCCAGTTCTCAGTAAGACAAGATTGACCCATTTTCCCCAATCCAGTTTCCTTCCTCAGTTCTCAATTATCGGATCTCCGCGGTCAGCGAGTGTAAAGAGCAAATTCTCCGCCGCTTTTAGTTTCTTGACTAAGAACTGAAAACTAATGACTGAGAACTGGAATGTGCGAGGAACTTCGGGTGATCTGCGGCACCCGAGGCGTTCCCGGTACCGTTGCTCCCTTCCGGGCCTGGCGGGGTTCGCGGGACCTCGTTGCACAGAGCCCGAAGTTCCACGCTCCGGCACTCGCGCACAACACGCGGCTGCCAATGCGAGTTTAGCATACAGAACTTGGCCCTGCCCTCCGCGCCGGTTGCAACCGGCAATTATGATTTTGGTTTCGCTGGCGCTGCTGCAGGTGCGTCCGGAGGAATAACTTCCGATGGATTCACCCAGTTCACTTTGAACGGGCCCGCGCCGTGAACTTGCACGATCGTTTCGCCCTTGCAACTCGCGAAATGCCGCATCTCTTTCGGCATGGTCACGAAATTTCCGACATTCATCGTTTCAAACTTCGTTTCGTCGAAGCTCTCCCCCATGCCGACAAGAAACGTCCCCTTCAACACTGTCACGTTTTCGTCGTTAGGATGCCAGTGAGCCGGAATCTTGGCGCCGTCGGCGCACCGGATGCGAACAACAAAGCTGCCTACCTCTGCGCTGGGATCGCCGGAGACCGTCGCGAGATCGCATCCTTTGATGATCGGCGTCCACTTCAGATCGCCGTAATGCAGGATCTTGTGCGTCGGAGCCGCGTCTTTCTTATCTTGCCCATGCGCAACTGCGGCAACCGCCGCCAGCGCAACCATTGCTACACAAACACCTGGTAGGCGATTTTTCTTCATGTGAGTCCCTCCATTGGAACTTTGCCCGGAAAGATACTCTTCTCTCGCGTCGGCTACAAGCCATTGCGTGGTTCGCTTTGTCCGCTTCGATAATCCCGTCTTTGTGCGAATCTTGATGCACTCGAAACATCCTGAAAAAATCCCGAAGCGAAACCCAAAATCGGTTATCCTATTCGCGGACGGATTTCCTCCTCGTCCACCTCGCGCTCCGGTTAAAGCCGGACGCCAGGTCCGCGGCGCCAGCGGAACACATCGAGGCATCGCCTTGGTGTCGCCCTACGTTACGGGGCCAGCTTGCACGGACTGTGCGAGCAGGAGGAATCAATGAAAAAAGTTTTGTCTTTGCTTCTCGCGGCCGTCCTTGCGTGCGCCGCCGTACCCTCATCCAAGGCGGAACCTCGCCAAGTGATGCAAGGCACTCAGGTCCATCTGACGCTTCTCAGCACCATAAATTCAGGCGCCACCAGGGAAGGAGATCCTTTTGTGGCCGTCGTTGCCGATCCCGTTTTGCTCGGCAATCAGTTGCTCCTGCCCGCCGGTACGCGCGTCAACGGCGTCGTCGGCACCGTCGAGAAGGCGCGCCGCTTTTCGGTCTTTCGCGGCGAGGCCTACATGAATCTCACTTTTCGTTCCATCGAAGTCGATAGCCGGCTCATTCCCGTGCAGATGAGCATCATCGCCATCGAGCAGCTGCACGGCCAAGCCGACGGCAAGCGCAGGAAAGACGTCAAAGTCGAGGAAGGTCAGGTCATCGAGGAAAAGCACGATATCAAGGGGGACGTCGTCGCGGCCACCGTCGGCACCGGAGGCGCAACATTGGTCGGCGCCGTCTTCAGCCATGTCGTACGCGGATTCGGCATCGGACTCGCCGGCAGCGCCGTCTACGTCGTCGCGCGCAAAGGCAAGGAAGTTGAGCTCCCCGCGCAAACCGGCATGCTCGTCCGTTTGGACAACACCATCACCGTGCCCGTGACCACCGCCGGCCTCAACGGCACCCGCTAGCTTCGTCTTTCGTGCGCCGCGTCGCCCGCCAACTCGCTTTGGCTCGGCGTGCCCGCTCCGCCGCGCGCAAACAACCGTATTCTCGCGGTCCAGCTCAACAAAAAAGCAGAGGACTCCGAATTTTTCCGTCTCGGCGTCTTCTGCGTCTCTGCGCTTCGCTTCTTCTAATCTACTTCTTCGGGAAGTTCGGATCCGCCTTCACTTCCAGGATCTGTTTCGTATGCCGCTCGCTGTGCGCCGCGATAAAGAGCACCCACTCGTATGCATCCAGTTTCATACCCAGGGGGCTGTCAATTGCGTGACCCCGCAGGTCTGGAGTGCTCTTCAGGAACTCCTCCGTGGTCGCCCGCGTTTCCAAAAAATGTTTCAGCGACCCTTGCGGTGACCCGAACCGGTTCGTTGGCACCAGTGGCTCGGGAGCCTGCGCCTTGTGCGTGCGGTCCGGAATCATGGCCACAACCGCGTCATCCGTCTTCTTCAGGTCGCGGTCCGGCACCGCCGGAGCTGTCATCACTTTCTCTACCACCAGCCCGCGGATGTAATCCTCCGCCGCGGCGATATGCTCCATCACCTCCGCCACGGACCAGCGGTCTGGTGCTGACTTGAAATTCCACTGCGCGTCCGATAGCCCTTTCGTCGCCTCCTGAATGTTTTTCTTGGTTGTTTCAAGATACTGCTGCGCCTTGTCGACGTCCGCCTTCGACAACTCTTGCGCCTGCGCAGCCCACGCTCCTGCCAGCACGAGCAACATCGCGCATGCCGCAACCTGAAGTTTCCTCATCGTTTCGCCCTCGCTTTTCCATTTGTCTCTCCGAACGATCATTGTCCTCAGCCCCGGCCCGTCGGGTTGAACTCATCGGCCGTACAGCCAGGATCTCCTCTAGGCCGCGATCCTCCGTGTCCCTGGCAATGTACCAGTGATTTCCACGGCGGTCTATCACCCCGCCGGCCTTGCCCCTGCGAGTTGCGATTTGATAAGGGGACACTCCCTTTTCGCGGACGTGTGACAGATGCAGGTGCTAGGCGAACTGCATTTCCGGAGGAACACGGAGGCGAGACGATTGAATAGCCGAGCGAGTGGTGAAGGGGCGAAACTGATTGGGCTTTGTCGCGGCAGTCATGACGTATATTACTCCAGAAGGCGCAGCGTTCAGTCCCGTTTGCACCCTTTGCGTTAGAATCGTATGGCTATGAAGCGCCGCAATCGTAAGCGAGGCTCGAAAGCTGCCAGCCCTTCCAAGATCCCCAGTGATGCGGAAAAGCCTGTTAGCCCTCCCAAAATCCTCACTGATACGGAAAAGCCCGCCAGTCCTCTCGAGATTCCCAGTGGTACAGAAATGCCCGCTCGTACTCCCGAGATTCTCAATGATGTGGAAATGTTTGCCAGCCCTCCCAACACTCCAAGTGATGCAGAAAGTCCCGCTGGCCGTCCCCTCGCGCCTGCCGGTGCAGACCGCCGGATTCAGCCGCCACTACCTCAACAGCGGCAATGAACTCATAGCGAGGATGAATCCGGCGCGCGGATGGAAACGCGCGTCCGTGACTTGAGTCAGCAAGGCTGCTATGTGG
>WNFO01005341.1_pt1 | contig 13265 bp, 16 predicted proteins | sample 5400251 | NCBI WGS metagenome assembly WNFO01 (sample SAMN13153354, study PRJNA577476) | soil metagenome | isolation source: 100 cm saprolite under Madrone tree | place: USA:California | collected 2016-06-14 | reverse complement strand
TGGTCATAAGTCCTTATCTGCCGGAGGGAAATTACATCGATGTCAGCGCTTTTGCTCCCGGATCCGCTGTGAGAGATCCATACACAGGAAAGATTTTCCGCGTGCCGTAAATTCATTTATTCGCTGGGGTTAGTCGGATTTTTCGATCCCGATTATTTTCCAAAGTTTGTACGGTTCGGTGCGAGGCGATTTATCGTTGTTGAAGCGCGGCATGTTCTCGATCTGCGATGCGGTGACAAATAAATTGCCGTTTGGTCCCCAGCTTAGCGTGTCCGGCCAGAGCAAGCGTTTATCGGTAATCACTGACTCAATCTTTTTCGACGCTGCGTTCCAGCGCACGATGCCGTTGTGTTCGAGATCCGTCAGATAAACGCTGCCATCCGGCGCTTCGAACATTCCGTCGGGCGCGGGCGTTTGCGCAACGTTCTCGACTTTGGATTCAAGATCGCGCTTCGAGAGGTTCTCGTCGGTGAGGTAACTCGTTTTAATCCGGTAGAGCGTGTGGCCGGTGAGCGCGTGATAATAAAGGTAGCCGTTCTTCGTATCGAGCGCGATGCCGTCCGACGCGATTTGCGGCGGACTTTTCTTCTGCTGATCGATCAGTTCTTTCCCGTCGACGACCAACTTAAATCCTGGCTCAGGTTTGGTGGATTTATGATCGTCGAGCAATCGTCGCGCTTTGCCGCTTACGAGATCGACAACGATGATTGCGCCCTTGCCGGAGTCAGTGATGAACGCTTTGCGATTGGCGGTGTCGATTCGAACGTCGTTCAGATAACTTTTCGCGGGCGCGACTCTTCACCGAATGGAATTGTCTGCGTTACCTTGTTTGTGGCGAGATCCACTTTGACCAGCTTCGGTCCGCCTTTGACGATTTCATGCATTTTTGGCGCAGCCGGATCGAGAATCCAAAGATTATCCTGATCGTCGACTACGACGCTTTGCACACAAACGAAATGAGATCCGGGCGGACCGGACTCTCCACCGCGAGTCCGTCCGACGGCGGATTTGTTCCATTGGTCATCTGGAAACGCGCGGGGCTGGTCATTAACAATTTCTGCGACAGACAGGAAATGATCGTCCGACCAGTACGGAAAGTTGACGAAGATGCGGCCGGATTTTTGCGATACGCCGACACCTGTTAGTTGCTGATTCGGAAAGTGGGCAACTTCCTGTAGTTGCGCAGCGGAGCTCGTTGTGGCGAGGGCCACGAATGCGGCAACAAAAACGCGTGTGTCGATACAATAAGAACGCGCCGCGTATTGCCAACAGTTTGGCTCGATCAAGGTACGAATACAAAAGTGACGTGTGAGCAGCCTTCGCCAAAGCCTGAGATCGGAAAGCCGAAGCAAACATCGAACCCCGAACATCGAAGGCAGAAGAAGCTCGAAGATTCAGTTGTCACCTGAGCAGGCAATCTTCAAGATCGACATCATGAAAGAATTTGACGGAAAGGTTGCACTGGTAACTGGCGGAGGATCAGGGATCGGGCGAGCGACGGCGCTCGCGTTTGCTCGCGAAGGGGCGCAGGTCGTTATCGGTAATCGCAACGTTCAGCGCGGTGAGGAAACAGCCCAGATGATCTGTGACGCCGGCGGAAAAGCGAGTTTTCGGCGGACGGATATGGCCGGCTCGATATCGCTTTCAACAACGCCGGCACCGAAGGCGACATGCAGCCCACGCTCGTCGATCAGACTGAAGCCAACTTCGACGCGGTGATGGACATTAATGTCAAAGGCGTCTGGCTCTCGATGAAGTACGAGATTCCCCCGATGTTGGAACAAGGCGGCGGCGCCATTGTGAACTGCTCGTCTGTCGCAGGCGTAATCGGATTCCCTGGAATTGGGATCTATGTTGCGTCGAAACACGCTGTCATCGGTCTCACGAAAACCGCTGCGTTGGAATATTCAGCGCAAGGAATTCGCATCAACGCGGTCAATCCAGCCGTGATCGACACAGAGATGGTCGATCGCCTCACGGATGGGATGAATATGAAAAAGGATGATCTTACCACGTTCCATCCAATCGGGCGCATCGGTCGGGTTAGCTGTTCTGTGGCTATGTTCCGGTAAGTCGTCTTTTGTGACAGGCCACAGTCTGATCATCGACGGCGGATTCACCGCCCGCTGAGGCGGCCGCAAAGCAACGATTCGCAAATCTTCACGTGAGATTTGTCTGGATAAAGTGCGGACTGGCGTGGATGTCGATCTGGCGCAGGGTCGTGTCGCCGGAGTTAACGAATCGATGCGGTGTGTTCGCGGGAATGACCACGATGCCGCCCGCTTTTACCTCGCGCGTTTCGTTTCCGACGGTGATGTTGGCGCAGCCTTCAAGCGTGAATGCGACCTCGACGTACGGGTGCGTGTGTAGCGGCGGCCCCTGCCCTGGTTCCGCATTGACGATGTAAGCTGAGACGGGCGCGTCGTGTTTCTCCCCGTGAAACTCATGCGACATCCCGACAAGCGGCAACTGCTCGAGGTTAATGAAGCTCATATGCCACTCTGCATCCGTCAGGAACAGAGGAAAGCGAGAATTAGAAAGAAGACGAGAACAGCCCCTACGTCGAGAGTGAGGCTGCACCGGAGGACCGAAGTCAGACGTTAGAAGTTAATGTGCTACGGCGGCTGCTTCGCTGTTTGGACTTTTGCAAAACCAAATGGCAATCGCCGCGACGAGAAGAGCGATGGCAACAACGAGGAAAGCATCATTGAACGCCATAACAAACGCTTCCCGGGTCACTATCGATTTGATCACAGCATAAGCTTGTTTAAGCGCAGTGACGGGATCGAAGCCTTTCTCGATGAAGGTTTGTTGAAGCGTGGCGACACGCGCCTGGGTTTGCGGGACGTAAGCGGCGACTGCTTTGCCGATGCGAAGATCGTGAAATTGTTCGCGACGTGCGACGAGCGTAGACAGAATGGCAATCCCGAAACTGCACCCGAGATTACGGCAACTTAGTAAACGCAAATTCACGAAAGGTTTTTCGCGAACAAGTTCGATGATTATGAAAAGGGGCACAAAAATCGCGGCGAGAATGGCACACGTATGATGGCTGTGCGATGACGCGACCGGAGGTAAGCCAAGGAAAAGCTTGACCAATCGCCGTCAGCGGCCTTTGATCAAGTTTTGCTCTGTAAGAACTCCCCAAGCCAATGCAAAACAAGGAGCAAAAACGAGTTCTGAGTGTCCAGGCGATTGCGGACATGCATGTCGTGCTACTCGGCATGGAATTACCGGAGCAAAAATGCGCGCGCTTACTCGGGTTTGCCTTGCGACGAGAAGACAATACCGAGGGAGAGAAACGTTTGTTGCCCCGATATAAGATCGTCATGAGTGTGGAACCGTCTCCTACCTCAGAGGTTCTTTGTTCGACCCGAAAACCGGAACCGCGAGTGATGCACCTTTTTCCAACTTTTCTAGGAGCTCAATATATCTGGTAGAAACCAAAAACCAAAACGCAAGATTAACCCAAACGCCGAGACCTTATGATTAACTACGAAGCAGACCCTAAATTCTGGCAGCGCTTTTTGGAAGGCGCTGGTTTTTACAATGGCGACCTTGATGGCGACTTCGGCCCGCAAAGCCACGCGGCCGCGGCAGCATTCGAGGCGGAATCTCAGCGAATCGCGCAAAACTCAACTACGTTTGATTTGCGCTCGGAAGGAAGCATCCAGTCTCTTCAGCCAAGGGCGCAGGAAAAGGCCCGGGCGTTTTTGAAACAGGTGAACGACAACCTAGGAGATGGCAGCGTTGTCTTCAAAATTATCTCAGGGACCCGCACTTATGCGGAGCAGAACGCACTTTTTGCGCAAGGCAGAACGACGTTTCCGGGGCCAATCGTCACTCGGGCGCGTGGCGGACAGAGCAATCACAACTTCGGCGTCGCATGGGATGTCGGGGTCTTCAAGGCAGGGCAATACATCCCGGAGTCGGAGCTTTACAAGAAGGCGGGAGACATTGGCAAGAGCTTGGGTCTGGAGTGGGGCGGTGATTGGAAAAATATCCAAGACGAGCCGCATTTCCAAGCGATCAAGGAAAGTGAATTGGCGTCGACGCGCGCGAAGTTCGAGTCTGGGCAAGCGTTGATTGCCTGACAGCAGGTTTGTTTTTGACGAGAAGAAATATAGAACTATGACGATCAAACAATCACCGCCGGGTTTTCGAAATGTCGAAGGGCCATTAGTCGAAGCCTTACAAACGCAGCTGAATTCGAAGGGTTTCAATGCTGGAAAAGTTGACGGCGTATGGGGAAGCCAGACATTAACTGCTCTGAAAGACTGGCAGCGATCGCAGGGATTGCCAGATACAGGCATTATTGACGATGCAACGTGGACAGGTCTGATAGCCTCCCCAGTTCCCGCTTTGTCGCGACGCGCGTTGCAGCTTACGGGAGCGTGGGAGGGAACCGGTTACAGTCGTGCCAATGGGAATTTCGATGGCCAAGGGATAACTTGGGGTGTAGTTGGATTCACTTGGAGAAACGGGGAGTTGCAAGAAATCCTCAATGAGGTGCGAGCGCAGCATCCGGAAGTGTTTGACAGGGCGTTTGGCTCGCTCACGGGAGAAATGAAGCGAATCCTGGCATTGCCCCGTGCGGCGCAGATGGACTTCGCTCGGAGTATTTCGACAAGTGGCGGCAACAAAATCCAACCGCAATGGGCAGCGGCGTTCGAAGCGCTCGGCGATGATTCAGCGGTGCAGGACATTGAGAACGCGCACGCGCAGCATTATTGGAATGCGGGTCAGCGATTCGCGAATCTATTCACCTTACAAAGTGAGAATGGGCAGGCGCTCTGTTTCGACATCGCGGTGCAGAACACCGTAACGGATGGCATGATAGCAGAAATCCAACAAAAGTTTGGCAACGCTGGAGCATCTGAGCAGGAGAAGATGCAACTCGTGGCCCACGTTATTGCTGACCATGCCAATCCAAATTTCTTCAACGATGTGCTGAAGCGCAAAATGACCTTTGTGACAGGCCAGGGCAAAGTGCACGGCGATCTCTATGATATCACTTGCTGGGGCATTGGATAATTCGCGATCCGAACACTCCACAACCCACTAATCGACAGGAATACTCGCTGTCCATTCACGCGCCAGCTATCATATGAGCTCATCCGAGAAAAAACAAAAGACCAAGCGCAATAATTATCCATATCGAGATTCCTTAAAACAACCCCAACGATGCCGCCCCGGAAACGATCGAAGTTAAGCTGGCCTTTATGTCAGAAGATACCGCGAAGGCTTTCGCAGTTCTCGGCTTGAGCGACCAGCCCCAAAGACGAGAGACACATCCATTCTTTTGATATTGGAAATCTGGCGCTCTTTGATCGTGGATTGATTCTCCGAGTCCGGTAAACGGTGGGCGGCGTCGGTCCCGACGAAGCCACACTTAAAGTGCGCGGGCCAGGCGCACCGGATGCCGCCAGTCGGTTTCTGGCGACGGCGGGCGGCGGCGCCAAGTTTGAAGGTGACCAGAATGTCGGACGCGAGGAGGCTCCTTCTTTTTCCATCACTACCGAGCTCGGGAGCGCAAGCCATACCCGCGGTGATGACCAATGCGGGAAAACTGGAATCCGTCCTGAACGAAGCCGGAAAAGCGCTGCTCCGCGAAATGAGTAGCGCGGAAGCCGATCCAGCGGTGATTAATGTCTCGGCCCGATTCGCTCGCGAATCTGGAAGTTTAAACCGGATGGCTTCGCAGGAAAACTCACGGCCGAGTTGTGGGACGTCGCGGGCGCTCAACTGCTTGAGATCTCCGACAAGGCACCTCGTACCGAAGCGTCGACATTGGCGGAGCGCCTGAAAAACCTTGTGCCTGAGTCCAAGGCGCGCCCGCTCGACACCTCGAAAACCCGCTTCGCCCTCGAACTCTTCATGCCGGAGTCTCAAAACAAAGTGCAGGACTGACCGTGAACGTGCCGCAAATGCTGCTTTCTACTAACCATAAAACCAACCGATTTTTGCCTCAATTCAAAGAACACCATGAACTCTCCATTTACCCCATTGGCCTCGCCCTTTGCGAGCCCTTGCGATTGCGCAAGCGGGCTAGCCAGCTGCTGGATTTGCCGCGCTTGAACAGATTCCAAGGGATTGAACCGTGAATTATCAGCCTTATTGGGCCGTGCGCGGACATCTGCTTCAAATTGTTGAATCGAAAGCATGAAGCGCGGGAAGCGTTCGATCGCGCCGCCAGCCTGACGGAGCTGACGATTGACGGACAATACTTTGCTCGCAGCAAAGGAAGGAGAAGCCTTGACTAACTGCCATTAAGGGCCTTTGACTAAGCGTTGTTCTCTTAAAACTCGCCGGGCAATGCGAAATAAGGAAACAAAAGGAGATCTGAGCGTTCAGGCGATTGCGGGCACACACGTTGTGCTACTTGGCATGGACTTAGCGGAGGCGAAATGCCCGGGCCTGCTCGGGTTCGCCTTGCGGCGAGAAGATCATACTGAGGGAGAGAAGTATTGGTTGTCGGGGTATAAGACTTTCGCCAGCGTAGAGCCGTCTCCACCTCCGGGGATCTTTTATTCAACGCGACAACATCCTATTCAGGGATTCACGTGGTCGGATTTTTCTGCGAAACCGGAGCACGACTACACCTATGAAGTGTTTGCTCTGAGAGGCACGCCGGCCAGTCCGGAAGAGTCTGAAAAAGTGGCCGTGAAGATTCGCACGGAGAGTGAACACGGCAGAACGCATCACGTGCATTTTAATCGCGGCGCAGCCGCATCCCAGGAATACACTCGGCGATTTGGAGATAAACGGCCCGAGCAAGTAGGACCTGCGGCGTTCACGTGGCTTTCGCGTGGAGCCGCTGAATCAATTGCGAACTTCATCGGGCGCGCGGTTGGTCCAGGTTGGGGACTGCGCGTCGGCGCCTACGAATTCACAGATGAAAAGGTGCTAACAGCGCTAGGCGCCGCGCGTGACCGCGGTGTGGACGTGGCAGTGCTGTACCATGCGCGAGATGACGAACAAAAAATCAGCAACGAACAAGCGATCCAGCAGTTCCACTTGGAGAATATTTGCCAACCGCGCAATGCGCAGGGCCTGACGCTTTCGCACAACAAGACCATCGTTTTGACCAAGAATGGCGCCGTGCAAGCAGTGCTCACCGGTTCAACGAATTTCAGTGTCGGAGGAATTTATGGGCACAGCAATGTCGTTCATATTTGTGAGAAGAACGACGTTGCGGCGGACTATCTATGGCTGTGGAATGAGCTGAAGAAGAACACTCCGAAATCTGCCGATGCCGGTGTGCTGGTTGGAAAGACTCCGCTTCCAGACGATCCGCTCGCAGCACAAATCACTCCCATTTTTAGTCCGCGTGATACTCTGCAAGCATTGGATTGGTATGCGGAGCAGGCCAAGGGAGCGAACGACGCGCTGTTCATGACCTTTGCATTCGGCATGAACCAGCGGTTCCAAGACGCTTATCGCACTGGCAACGCCAAATTACGTTACGCGTTGATGGAAGCGATGAGCGGACCGACCCGGACCAAGGAACAGAGGTTAGCCAACGAAGCCGCAATCATCGCTCTGAGAAGAATGCGGGAAAATAAGTTCGCGATTGGATCGCGTTTGGGTAAGGGCGCATTCAACCATTGGCTCGTGGAACAGCTCTCCGGATTAAATGTCCACGTGAGATATCTGCATACAAAATACATGCTCGTCGATCCTTTGGGCGCGAATCCGCTCGTGGTTTCCGGCTCGGCGAACTTCAGTGATGCTTCTACCACGGACAATGACGAGAACATGCTAATCATTCGCGGCAACTCGCGGGTTGCCGATATTTATCTTGGCGAATTCATGCGTCTGTATCGACACTTCGCATTTCGCGACTGGCTTACCCAACATCCGGAAGCCGATGAAGTACAAGTCAGTCATCTGGACGAAACCGACCAGTGGTGGAAACACTACTTTGACGATGGTTTCGAATCCCGGCAACGCAGCTACTTTGCCAGCTAGAACGTTGCGGAAATTTCACATTGAAGAAATCGATTGTACCCGTTGTCTTTTTGCGCTGTTACTGATCACTGGCCTTTGCGGCTGCGAAAAGAAAGCCGGCGAAGCAGTCGTAATCGGGAAGGACTATGTCGCGGCGGCAAAACAAGGCGAGGAACTCAACGACGAGCGGCCGACCAATCACGAACAATGGATTGTGAAAGTTCGGATCCTCGATAACAGCCGTGCAATCCAAGTCCGTGCCGATCGAGGGCAATGGGAGAAATTGCGCGTAAACGATCGAGTCAAAGTTACGTATCGCACAGGGAAATATACGGGAACGATTTGGGATGCCGAGATCAAGTAAAAGATCCGGCCGTGTTGTAGCCGACTCGCTGCGTCGAGGCGCCTTCGTGGTTAAGTTCTGACTTTGCTTACCGCTGTGCGGAGACTTGCGAATCCGTCTTCGCGATCGGTTCGTAAAATCGCAGCGCCTCGATGTCGCTGCCGAGGTCGCGGAGAGGATAGAAACCTTTCGCAGCGCCGGCGCCTGGGTCGCGCACGAGATAGTCGAACCCATCCTTGCCGGCAATGACCACAAAATGCGTGACGCCACTTTGTAACCGCACGCGCACAATTACGGGATTTCCACGGGCGATGTTCGAATCGATTAGTTGATATGAGGGCAAGTCTTCGTACGCGTGCCGCACGCGGTCAGGCGCGAACCACGCCGCGCGGTCCCAATAAAGCCAGCCGTTCTCGGTATAGCCGTCAGTGGCCGTCAAGAACCAGTTTAACTGCTGGGGATCAATCGCAATGCCATAAGACTGGAACACCATGGCCGCAGCGGCCACGGCGCAGCCTTCACCGCCTAGGGTGCCGTTGGCTTCGACTCCACCCAGCGGATCGTCGCCCCATTTTTCATCGGACTGGCGGAATGACGGCACGGCCAGCTCGACACGATGGAAAAAATAACGTCCGCCCCGCGGCGACAGTTTTCGTTTCCAAGTCCAATCGATATAAACGCCTAGCACCGCAGAGAGCAGGACAAGAAAAGCAACGACGAAAAGTAACCGGCGCTTCACAGCACCAAAGTGTAGAGACGGCTGCTCGCCGCGCCATAGCTAAATGCGAAGGCGGGCGTTCAGCCGCAAATTTTGGGGCAACTTAGCAACGTCCGTGAAATGATATTTGTGTTTCGGTCAATTCGGGCGATACTGCGGACTTATTGGATTACACTGTTTCTTCACTGCGCGGTAGATCGTCAGGTGAGCGTCGCTCATTGGTGGTTTGAAACCCGATTCACGGGAACGGCTCTGTAGCTCGGTAGTTTTTCCAAATTCAAACACAATGAAAATGTACGTAGGTAATCTCTCTTTTGAGAGCACCGAGAACGATCTTCAGGATCTGTTCGAACAACACGGCACCGTCAACGAAGTCCATTTAATGATGGACCGCTTCACGGGCAAATCGCGCGGGTTTGCGTTCGTCACAATGAACGATGGCGCACAAGCCAACGCCGCGATGAGCGCGCTCAACGGCCAGGAGCTTAACGGCCGCCCGTTAACTGTTAACGAAGCGCGCCCGCGCGAAGAGCGCCCGCGTCCTTACGGCGGCGGCGGCGGGAAGCGTTCGTTCGCAGGCAACCGTCGCTAGAGCTCAAAAAGCCGATAGTTGACAGCTGATAGTTAAAAGCGGGCGGAATTCCGTCCGAAATTAGCGATCAGCAATCAGAAATCAGCAACCCGAAATTAGAAACAAGCATGATAGATACTGAGAAAGCGATCACGATCGAGGGCAGGATTATGTCGGTCCTTCCGGGAACCATGTTTCGCGTTGCGCTTGCGAACGATCACCTGGTTCTTGCGCACATCTCCGGGAAGATGCGCAAGAGATTTATTCGCCTTACGATTGGCGATCGAGTAAGAATGGAGATGTCACCCTACGACACCGCTAAGGCGCGAATCGTGTATCGACTCTGACATGCCTACAAGATTCTTTTTCGATCCGCCGCGACGGCCAAAACCAAAGGCTGGCCCCAACATTAAAAGCTTGCTCGTGCGTTGTCCTTCCACGTCAAGACTGACCGATACTGGGAGAACAATCGAAGAAAAACGCTGGGCAACGGCGAAACTCAAGAAACAAAAATTCACCTGCGAACACTGCGGCAGCGTACATACTTGGGAAAAGGAAGACGTTATTCTCGGCCGGTTTCAGTAGGCGGTGATACTACCCAAATTCGCGTCCTTGATTTTCCGGATTCCCGCCAGCCGTATCAATTGGACGACAAGTTCGTTCTTGATCGGCACGTTTGTTCTCACCCTCACGGCGGTGCCGCTGTACCTATGGTATTTCGGTGTTGCTTGGTTCCACCTCGGCCTCTTCGCAGCGATGCTGGCCGCGACCGGCTTCAGCATCACGCTCGGTTATCACCGTCTGTTTTCGCACGCGACTTTCCGGGCGAAACTGCCGGTGCGCCTGTTCACACTGGTCTTCGGCGCCGCTGCGTTTGAGAACTCTGTCCTCATGTGGGCAAGCGAACACCGTCGCCATCATAAACATGTGGATCACGACGAAGATCCGTACGACATCACCAAAGGTTTTTTCCACGCCCACATTGGTTGGCTGTTGTTCAAACTCTTGCCGCAGCCGCCGTTCGATAACGTTGCCGATCTAAAGAAAGATCCGCTGGTGATGTGGCAACATCGACACATTCATCTCCTCGCCGTTTTGGTCGGCTTCGCCCTGCCAACACTGGCCGGCTTTGCGTGGGACGGCTGGGTCGGTGCACTCGGTGGGTTTCTGATTGGTGGCGTCGCAAAAGTTGTCGTTCTTCAACATGGCACATTCCTGATTAACTCGGCTTGCCATACCATCGGGCGTCAGCCGTATTCGACGCGATGCAGCGCGCGCGACTCGTTTTTGATGGCGCTGTTTACCTTCGGCGAAGGCTATCACAATTATCACCATGAATTTCAGCACGACTATCGGAACGGCGTAAAGCCGTGGGAGTGGGACCCGACGAAATGGTTGATTTGGATTTTATCCAAGCTCGGCTTGACGGGCGGTTTGCGCCGAGTGCCGCAGGAAGCAATCCATTCGAAGCAAGCGCGGGTCCGCGATTTGCGAAAGGACAAGAGTCACACACCCATTACGGGCTAGTGAGCGGCGTTGGAGAAAACGCCGACATCTGATCAAAAAGACAAGTTGCGCCAGCGCGCTGATAATGCTGATTTCGCCGTGATGACTAAGGACCGAGAACTCCGTCTCGCGTCGCGCACGTCGCGTTTGGGGACTGAGACTGCATTCGAGGTGTTGGTGAAGGCGAAGGCGCTTGAAGCGCAGGGCCGCGATATTGTTCATCTCGAAATCGGCGAGCCGGATTTCGATACACCGCGAAACATAATCGATGCAGCAGTCGATGCGTTGCACAAGGGATTTACTCACTACGGCCCGTCGGCTGGTTTGATGGAGCTGCGCGAGGTCATTGCGCAATACGTAAGCGAAACGCGCCGGGTAAACGTTACGCCCGACGAAGTGGTTGTGGTCCCTGGCGGTAAGCCAATCATCTTTTTCTCCATCCTCGCGCTGGCCGAACAAGGCGATGAAGTCATTTACCCGAATCCCGGGTTCCCGATTTACGAGTCAATGATCAATTACGTCGGCGCGAAAGCGGTGCCGATCCGGTTGCGAGAGGAGCTGGATTTCAGACTCGACGTCGATGAGCTCAGCGCTCTGATCAATGATCGAACGAAATTGATCATTCTGAATTCACCGCAGAACCCGACCGGTGGCGTGCTCGAGAAGATCGATATCGAGCGGATCGCCCAATCGGTCGGCGATCGAAACATCATGGTGTTGAGCGACGAGATCTACAGCCGTCTGATTTTTGAGGGCGAGCATCATTCCATCATGTCGATCGATGGAATGAAGGAGCGCACTATTTTGCTCGACGGGTTTTCGAAGACTTACGCGATGACCGGGTGGCGGATGGGTTACGGCGTTATGCGCGCAGACCTGGCGATGCATATCGCGCGATTGATGACCAACTCGATCTCGTGCACCGCGAGCTTTAGCCAAATTGCGGGCATCGAGGCCTTGTGCGGGTCCCAAAAGTCGGTGGACGCGATGCGCGCCGAGTTCCAGAAACGACGCGACGTCATGGTCGCCGGGCTGAACAAAATAAAAGGTTTCTCATGTCGCTTGCCGAAGGGTGCGTTCTACGTTTTTCCGAACATTACAAAGACCGGCTGGCGCTCGAAAGAACTGGCCGACGCATTGCTCGATGACGCTGGCGTTGCCGCGCTCTCCGGCACCGCGTTCGGTAATTTCGGTGAAGGCTATTTGCGCTTCAGCGTGGCGAACTCAATCGAAAATATCGAGAAAGCACTCGAGCGGGTCGCCGCGTGGGCCGATAAAAATCTCTAAGGAACGCAGGAAAAGCCGGAAATCCGGAGCGGAATCCTGTTGATTCTCTAAGCGTGTTTAGTTTGTTCCTGCGTTCATCGATTCTTGAGAAACTATCCTATGGCGGAGAAGAACAAATTTCGCATTTTTGCTACGTCGCGGATCGGCGATCCTGCGGAGAACCGGTTGCGCGAGCGCGGGTATGACGTCGAGGTTTACCAAGGCCCGGAGGCACCGCCGAAAAAACTGATCATCGAGAAAGTAAAGAGCGGCATCGACAGCTTGATCACCACTTTGCGCGATCCGATCGACGCCGAGGTGTTCGAGGCAGGGAAGGGGACACTCAAGGTGGTGGCGCAGATCGCCGTCGGGTTCGACAACATCAATCGCGCCGACGCCAACAAATACAAAATCCCGTTCACGAACACAGCCGACGTGCTGACCGAAGCGACTGCTGAGTTTGCATTTTTCATGATGGGCATGCTTGCGCGCAAGATGTGGCAGAGCGAACGCCTGGTGCGCGAACAGAAATGGCCGTCGTGGCATCCGTTCCTGCCGTTCCTCGGCGACGAGGTCACCGGCAAGACCATCGCCGTCATCGGCACCGGTCGCATTGGCCTGGCGATGATCAAGAAATGCACCGGGTTCGACATGAACATCCTTTGCTATGACCCCGCGTATCAGAATCACGAGTTTATCGCGGCCATTCAGGAATTGATGGACCTCCGCCACGCGCGCGGCATTCAGAAAGAGAAAACCTGGATCAAGTACGTGGAATTCGAGGATGCATTGCGCGATGCCGACTACGTGACGATTCATGTGCCGCTGTTGCGCGAAGGCGAAACTGACAAGCCGACCTATCACCTAATCAACGATAAGACGCTAAAGCTGATGAAGCCGACCGCGTACTT
>WNFO01003543.1_pt1 | contig 13265 bp, 10 predicted proteins | sample 5400251 | NCBI WGS metagenome assembly WNFO01 (sample SAMN13153354, study PRJNA577476) | soil metagenome | isolation source: 100 cm saprolite under Madrone tree | place: USA:California | collected 2016-06-14 | reverse complement strand
TTCGCTTTTAGAACGCCCGTGTCCGCGAACCAGGGGTTATAACGTTGCACCACGATGTCCATGCTATTTTCCAGCGCCAGCTCCACTGCCTCTTGCATGCTCAACTCCAGTTTTCCGTCGTGGATGAGCTGGTCGATGCGGGGCGAATTGGTGAGGACAGGCGCTTCGACCTTGATTGGACTGTACGGGGCGAGGAGGTTCGGAAATGGCTTGGGCGCATGGCTATAGCTGTACTTCGCCGAGCCAAGAGAGACCGGCACGATTGGCGTGGCTGTCTTGGCGGGAGCTGCTTGCGTATTTTGCGGCGCTTCCTGCCCGAAGGCCGGGGAAACGGGCCCTCCCACGAGCGTTACGGCCAGTATGGCGGCCAACAGCGGTCGAACATACAGCGTCTTCATAGGACTCCTTATCCTCAAGATTCACCCCTCAAGGGGCTTAACTATGTTGACTCAACTCTGTAAAACGTTCGCAGAATGGAATTTGTTTCAAGAAGTTGGCCGTTTTGCGGTCACCAGCGAAAACTGACGATCTCACGACCACCCACCTCTGGACGGTCAAGAAACCGTCGCGAGGGCTGCGCCGCCCCGACCGGCGAAAAAAGCAGTCTAACAGGGGCGCTCTTCCTTGACAACGCGGAGAGCGGCGGCTAGGCTGCTGACATTTCGACGCTTAGGAGTTACCAGCGGTTAGCTGAGCCGAATGCTAAAACGTGAAGAATTGCTGAAACTGTTCGAGACGGCGGGCGCCATCCGCCATGGGCATTTTGAGCTGTCCAGCGGCCTGCACAGCGCCACCTACGTCCAGTGCGCGCTTGTCTTGCAATATCCGCGCTTCGCCGAGAAGCTCGGGCAGGCGCTGGCGGCTCTGTTTTCCGACGTTAGGATTGAGGCGGTTGTCTCACCGGCCATAGGGGGCCTGATCATCGGGCAGGAAGTTGCTCGGGCGCTGCCTGAGATGAAGGGTTCACTCGGTAGTGGCACGCCGGCGCTTTTTGTGGAGCGCGATGCCAGCGGCATGATGACCTTGCGGCGAGGTTTCTCGCTCACTCCCAACCAGCATGTTCTCGTTGTTGAAGACGTGTGGACTACTGGGGGCTCCACTCAGGAAACGATCCGGGTCGTGGAAGAGGCCGGGGCCCGCGTTGTTGCTGCCGGTGCACTGATCGATCGGAGCGGCGGGAAGATTGACTTCGAAGTGGAAGCGCAGTCGATGATTCAACTGCCCATCGCCAGCTTCGAGGAAGAGGATTGTCCGCTCTGCCGCGGCGGCAGCGTAGCGGTAAAGCCGGGGAGCCGCTTCGTTCGCACCGCGCCCTGACCCGGCGGTCCTCGCCCCCGCATGCGTTATTTCAAGCTCACCATCGCTTACGACGGCACCGATTTCCACGGCTGGCAGATTCAAGCGCAGCGGCCGACAATTCAGGGGGAAATCGTTGGCGTGCTCCGGCGTTTGACTCAGGAAAACGTCGTTTTGCATGCCGCCGGACGCACCGACGCCGGCGTTCACGCGCTTGGCCAAGTAGGCAGCTTTCGAACACAATCTCAATTGTCGGCGCAAGAATTTCAACGCGCACTGAACGCGTTGCTCCCTCCAGCGATTCGAATCGCTGCGGCTGAGCAGGTTGGCCCAGATTTCAATGCGCGCTGGTCGGCGCGGGGCAAGACCTACCGCTACCGGCTGTACCGCGGGAAAGTCGTGCCACCGATGGTTTGGCGTTACGTCCTCCATTATCCGTTTCCGCTCGATGAGGATGCCATGCGCGATGCCGCAGCCCGTTTTGTCGGGATGCACGACTTTGCCTCGTTTGCGGCTTCCACGGGCTCCGAAGAGGACGACAAAGAGCGCTCTACCGAGCGCGAAATATTTTCGACTGAGTTGGTGCGCAGCGCCGACAACGAAGAGCTGGTTTTCACCGTTCGCGGACGCTCGTTCCTTCGCTATATGGTGCGCAAAATGGTGGGCACCCTGCTCGACGTCGGGCGCGGGAAACTCGCGCCTGCGGATATCGATCGTTTGTACGAACTTCGAGACCGCTCTAAGTCCGGGCCCACCGTGCCGTCACATGGCCTGGTGATGGTTGAAGTACAGCACGACGAGGCGTGGCGGCTCGGACGACCATAAGATATTTTCTTCTCACGGGGAAACTATTGTTGGTTCAGCTTCGTATTGTGCCAGTAGCCCAGAATGAACCCGAAAACTCAAGCTCTGTTTGAGCCTCGTGATGCGAGCGCGGAACTTCCCGGTATGTTCACAGGAGCATCTATGATTTTTCGCAGGATAATCCTTGCCGGGCTGGTGGTTGTCGCGCTACTCGCAAGCGTGGGCGTTTCTCAAACGCAGCAATCACCGGGTCCCGTTGCTAAGCCTGCCACAGCGATGCCGGAGGTAATTCAAGTTCCCGCCGCCGCGCGGCCTTCTGAACATTTCGACGCCGATGCCGCGACCAACGCCTACTTGGCGGAAATCCCGGCCAGCGCGCGCGCGCGTTCCGACGCTTACTTTGAAGGCGGATACTGGCTGATCCTTTGGGATTTCCTCTATGGCGCAGCACTTTATCTTTTCTTGCTGCGTCTTGGCTGGTCCGCGGCAATGAGGAACTTCGCCGAACGCGCCACGCGCTTCAAGCCATTGCAGACCTTCATCTACTGGTCGGAATTTCTGATGGTCACAACGATCCTGGACGCTCCTCTTGGTCTATACGAAGGCTATTTCCGTGAGCGGCAGTACGGGCTGGCGACCCAGACTCTCCTCCCCTGGCTCGGCGACCAGCTCATCATTCTTCTCGTGAATCTCGTATTCGGCGGAATCGTGGCGGTGGTGCTTGTCGGCGTGGTTCGCCGGTTGTCGTACACCTGGTGGATCTGGGGCGCCGTTGTCTCCATCGTCTTTCTGATTTTCTTTGTGATGATTGCGCCGGTCTTCATCTTCCCGCTCCTCAATAAATATACGGTGCTTGAAGACCCGCGGATAACGCAGCCCATCCTGAGCCTTGCGCGCGCCAATGGGATTCCCGCGCAAAAGGTCTACCAGATGGACGCCTCGCGCCAGACCACGCGCATGAGCGCGAACGTCAGCGGTTATGGCCAAACCATGCGCATCACGCTCAACGACAACTTACTTCGTCGCGGATCGCCCGAAGAAATTCAGTCCGTTATGGGCCATGAAATGGGCCACTACGTTCTTCACCACATTGCCAAGGACATTCTCTACTTCTCTGCTGTCATCGTGATTATCTTCGCTTCGCTGTGGTGGTCCCTCGAACCGGCCCTGGCTCGCTGGGGAGAACGCTGGCAGGTGCGCGGAATTGGGGATACCGCCGTGCTTCCCCTGGTCTTCCTTTTGGGTTCGCTCTTTGCCTTCGTATACACGCCATTCTTTAACACCCACATCCGCACCAACGAACACGAAGCCGATATGTACGGCCTGAACGCCAGCAGACAGCCCGACGGCTTTGCGCAGGCGGCCATTCATCTCGGCGAGTATCGCAAGATGAACCCCGGCCCATTCGAAGAGTGGATCTTCTTCGACCATCCGAGCGGCCGGAATCGCATCCACGACGCAATGCGCTGGAAGGCGGAAAACCTACCGCTCTTCACTCCGAAATCAGCCCACTAGCTCGGGCGGCCTCGTTCTCCTGTCGAAAAACAGTGAAGTCAGCGGGCGCCAGAATGACGCGGCCACCCGCCGGCCTCAAAATCGGTTAGAATCACGCTTATGGCGGCCACGGCCATTCCCATTGACGCGCTTCCTTCGATCAATCCGGCCACGGGGGAAGTCCTAGGGCATATCGAGAAAACGCCGCCGTCACTGCTGCCGGAGATCGTTTCACGTGCGCGAGTCGCCCAGGATGTATGGGCGAAGCTTCCGATCCGCGATCGGTGCGAGAAGTTGCGCGGCCTCCGCGAACGAATCATGGCCTCGCGCATTGAATTGGCTGACGCGGTGGTGCGCGAATCCGGCAAGCCGCGCGTGGAAGCGCTTTTTGCGGATGTTTTCGTTGCTCTCGATTCCGCGGAATACTGGTCCGGGAATGTGGCGAGCGCTCTTCGCAGGCGTCGGGTTCCGCATCACAGCACCGCCGCGAAAGCCAAACGTGGCTATTTGGCCTACCAGCCTCTCGGTGTCATTGCCATCATTTCTTCGTGGAACTACCCGCTGGCGATCCCGCTCAGCCAGATCATCCCGGCTATCGCCGCGGGGAATGCCGTGGTTTCGAAGACCAGCGACTTCACTCCACAATGCGGATCGCTGATCGAGAAACTTTTCATCGATGCGCGTTTCCCGGGAAGCCTTGTCACGGTTGTCCAGGGGGGCGGGGAAGTCGGCCAGGCTTTGATCGACGCCTTGCCGGACAAAGTGTTATTCACTGGAAGCGTGACTACCGGCCGCCGCGTTGCCGAGGCTTGCGCAAGAAAGCTGATCCCCTCCGTGCTCGAACTTGGCGGCAAGGATGCCATGATCGTTCTCGCGGATGCGGACCTTGAGGTGGCCTCCAGCGCGGCCCTTTGGGGCGGCTACACCAACTGCGGCCAGGTATGCCTTTCCGTAGAGCGGTTGTTCGTCGAGCAAGCGGTGGCGGAAAAGTTCCTGGCGCTTTGTGTGGAGAAGACGAAGAAACTGCGCATCGGCCCGGGAAGCGATCCTACGACCGACGTGGGCCCGCTCATCCGACCGCAACACGTTCAACGCATGAGTGACCTAGTCGACGATGCCGTCTCGCGCGGCGCGAAGGTATGCTGTGGGGGCAAATCGCGCCCTGATCTTGGCGCCAACTTTTTTGAGCCCACGATCATCGCGGGCGTGGATTCCTCCATGAAGTTATTTCAAGAAGAGACCTTCGGGCCGATCCTAGCCATTCAAGCAGTGCGGGATGCCAACGAGGCAATCGCCCGTGCCAACGATTCACCGTTTGCGCTGGCGGCCAGCGTCTGGACCAGAAACCAGACTCGAGGAATGGCTTTGGCCGCCGAACTCCGCGCCGGCGCGGTCATGGTAAACGATGCCATCAGCTATTTCGGCATTGCGGAAGCCCCGCACGGCGGGTGTGGCATGAGTGGCTGGGGCCGCACCCATGGCAAAGCTGGCCTCCTCGAAATGGTACAAATGAAATACATTGATGTCGACGGTCTGCCGCGGCGCCGAAAGCCCTGGTGGTACCGCTATGGCTCGGATCTCGAGCACGCCGCGGATGCCTTTCTGCAATTTGAATTTTCCGGCGGCATCGGCGCGAAGCTGCGAAACGCCCGCGGTGCCATGAAAGCGTTTTTCCGCGACCACGGATTGTAGGGAGGTGCTCCATGCCCGAAGAGACTGCCGCGTCACCCAAAATCAAGACGCGCAAGCCCAAACAGCGAGCCTGCGATGAGAAAGATGAGAAGGGCAAGCTCTGCAACGGCCACTTGAAGCGTTACTACGATTACCCGAAGGAAGTCGCCGCGCTCATTGGTCAGAATGCGGAAATTTACCGCTGCGAATTTTGCAGGACGCTGTATCGCCCGGATCCCGCGCAACAGCCGCAGAGCTACACTTTGCGTAACTAGTCTTATCAATATCGCAGCCGACGAGGCCCGCCGTGCAGCAGGACGAATGGATCTACGATTGGAACGCCGCCACGCCGCCGGCGATTCCTCCGGGCACCCGCGTGTTAATGAATGACGAAACCCTTCGCGACGGTTTGCAGAATCCCTCCGTGGTTGACCCTAGCATCGAAGAAAAGATCGAAATCCTGCATCTGATGGAGTCCCTGGGAATCGACTCGGTTAATATCGGTCTTCCCGGTGCCGGGTCCCGGGCCTTTAGGCACACCGAAGTGCTAGCTCGCGAAATCGCCACGCAGCGGATGAAGATCAAACCCAACTGCGCGGCGCGCACTCACGAAAACGACATCCGTCCCATCGTAGAGATCTCGCAGACGGTGGGCATGGCCATTGAAGCGGCAACGTTTCTTGGCTCCAGTCCGATCCGGCGCCTCGTGGAAGACTGGACGGTCGAGCACCTCGAACGCACCACCGAAAAGGCGGTAAAGTTCGCGGTCCAGAACGGTCTTCCATCCATGTACGTCACGGAAGACACGATGCGCACCGATCCCGATACCGTCAAGCGGCTGTATTCTACGGCCATTCGAAACGGTGCGCGCGCCATCGTTCTCTGCGACACGGTCGGCCACGCCACCCCAAGTGGCGCGTTCAACCTCGTGAAGTTCACTATCGATGAGGTAGTGAGACCGTCCGGCGAAAAAATCCGCGTGGATTGGCACGGTCACAACGACCGCGGCCTGGCTATCGCCAATTCACTCGCGGCCGTCGCCGGGGGTGCGCACCAGGTCCACGCTGCCGCCAACGCCCTCGGCGAACGCGTTGGCAACACGCCCATGGAATTAATGCTAGTCAATCTTCGGCTCATGGGACTCCTCCACCAGGATCTTTCCCGGCTAAAGGAATATTGCGAAAAGGTCGCCCAAGCCACGCACACGATGATTCCGCTGAATTATCCGGTCGTCGGCCATGATGCGTTTCGCACAGCCACGGGCGTGCACGCCGCCGCGCTTATCAAGGCCTTTCGTAAGAATGATCTGGCACTCGCCAATGCGGTTTACAGCGGTGTGCCCGCGCATCTCTTTGGCCTCGACCAGGTGATCGAGATCGGTCCGATGAGCGGCAAGTCCAACGTGCTGTTCTGGCTGGAGAAGCACCGCATCCCGGCAGACGATGCCACGGTCGCGCGTATTTTTGACGCCGCCAAGCAGTCCCCGCGCGTCCTTTCCGATGCCGAAGTTCTCGCCCTGTGCACCGAGGCCGCACAGAAGTGAGCGGGAAACGACGCTGCAAGCCGACGGTGAAACGCGGCCTCGTTTGCGTTATTCTTCTGGTTATGCCGGTTCGCTCCGCCGCTCCTTCCCACGCATCACCCCAGGCCCAGGCATCACGGCTTCCGGACAACGCACGTGTCCGGGCCGCTCTCGATTGGTTCACGCCCAATATCTCCTGGATCAACGACCAACAGGTGCTCCTCACGGAAATCCCGGCGCCGCCGTTTCAGGAAGCGCAGCGTGCGGCCGCGGTCAAAGAGTTACTGGCCGAAACCGGTCTGCCGGCGCAGATCGACAAGGCCGGCAACGTCATCGGGGAACTGCGTGGCGTGAATGAAAAAGAAATTGTAGTCATTGCCGCGCACCTCGATACTGTTTTTCCTCCCGGCACGGAGGTGAAAGTTCACCGGGACGGCAGCCGCATGACCGCACCGGGAATCTCTGATAATGGCAGCGGTTTGGCAGCCTTACTGGCGCTGGCGCGTGCCGTGCGGTTCGCGCACCTCAAGCCGCAGCGCACCGTTCTATTCGTCGGCGATGTTGGCGAAGAAGGCGAAGGCAACCTGCGCGGCATGCGCGCCCTCGTCGATACCTACCACGGGAAATTAAGAGCGGTGGTGGTTCTTGATGGTTCCGGCACCGATCACGTGACGACCAGAGCGCTGGCATCGCGCCGGCTTGAGGCTCTGATCACCGGCCCGGGCGGCCACAGCTGGTCCGACTTCGGGATGCCTAATCCCATCAACGCTCTTGTCCGCGGGTCCGTGCGCTTCATCAATACCAGGGTCCCAGCCAGCCCTCGCACGACGTTCAACATTGGCCAGATCGAAGGCGGTACGTCGGTGAATTCCGTTCCCCATGAGGCGCGCCTGAAGGTCGACATTCGCTCCGAAAGCGAAGACGAACTGGCACGCCTGGAATCCGCGCTTCGCGAGTGCATCATTGCGGGCGTTAGGGACGAGATGGATTCCGCACGCGACCCCTCCAAGGGAAAGCTGGAATGGAAGGTCGAATTGCTGGGGAGCCGTCCGGGCGGGGAATTGTCGCCGGATTCTGCGCTGCTGGCCGCACTTCGTGCCGCCGATGAAGTGGTAGGCAATCAGTCGCGCATCGAGCGTTCTTCGACAGACGCGAATATTCCGCTGTCCATGGGGATCGACGCCATCTCCATTGGCGCCGGCGGCAGCGGCGGCGGAGCCCATTCTCTCGAGGAATGGTACGATTCGGCCGGCCGGGAAACCGGTTTGAAGCGTGCGCTACTTGCGGTCCTCGGAGTTTCTGGAGTTGCGGAGGAAAAATCCCGATGACCATCCGGACGGATCGGGTTCGAATCCTCGCCGGCCTCCTACCCTTTGCAGTCGTCACCGTCGTTGTAGCATTCCAAGCGAAATCGGGCGCAGCTCAAAAGGCTCCCGCGACGACCTATTACAATCATGGCCACATTTACACAAATGATCCTGCGCATCCGTGGGCGGAAGCACTGTCGGTCAGCGAGGGAAAGATCAGTTGTATTGGCAGGATGGACCATGTCCTTCTCGATTGCGGTGGCGGCCAGGAAGGCGTCGAGACCGTCAATCTCAAAGGCCAATTTGTGATGCCTGGCTTCAATGACGCGCACGTGCATCTCGGTGGCGCTGCTGCGGACGAACTCGCCGTCCCGCTGACAGGTGTGCCTTCGGCGGAAGAAATGCAGAAGCGCGTGGCCGCCGCCGTTGCGCAGCACAAAGAAGGTGAATGGATCACCGGTGGTGGGTGGGACCACACCCTCTGGGCGGAGAAAAAATTCCCTGATCGCCAGCAACTTGATGCCGTCGCTCCCAAGAATCCCGTCATCCTCACACATATCTCCGGCCACGTGGCCGTCGCCAATTCGCTCGCGCTTAAGCGTGCGGAAATCGATAAAACCACACCCAATCCGCCGGGCGGTGAGATCGAGCACGATACGCTGGGCGAGCCCACGGGAATGTTGAAAGAAGATGCGGCCATGTCCCTGGTGAAGGCACGGATTCCCGATCCGGCGCCGGAAGTGCGCCGCAAGGGAATCGAACTGGTCCTCGAAAACGTCGCTAAGAACGGCATCACTTCCGTCCAGGATTATTCCGAGTGGGCCGATTTCCAGGCTTTCCAACAGCTGAAAGAGGAAGGCAAACTCACTGTGCGCATCACAGAATGGCTGCCGTTCAATCTGCCGCTCAACGATTTGCAGAACCTGCGCGCGCAAGGCGGCACCAAGGATCCATGGCTCAAAACGGGTGCTCTGAAAGCTTTCACGGACGGAGCCATGGGTTCGCGCACCGCAGCGATGCTGGAGCCCTATTCCGACGATCCCTCCACGAGCGGAATCCTCACAAGCGATCCGGAGAAACTCAGTGCCATGGCCATCCAGCGCGACAAAGCCGGCTTTCAGCTTGCTTTCCACGCCATCGGCGATCGCGCCAACCGCATCGCGCTGGACGTTTTTGAAGCTGTCGCCAAAGCCAATGGCCCGCGCGACCGTCGCGACCGCATCGAGCACGCCCAAGTCGTCGCGCCCATGGATTTCAGTCGCTTTGCGCAACTCCACGTCGTCGCATCAATGCAACCCTCGCATCAGACCACGGACATGCGCTGGGCCGAGGAACGCATTGGGCGAGAGCGCCTCGTGGGCGCCTACGCCTGGGCCACCATGCTGAAAAACGGAGTAGCGCTGGCATTTGGAACGGACTACGACGTGGAGCCCATCAGTCCCTTTCGCGGGTTGTACGCCTGCGTTACGCGCGAGCGCCCGGAGGGCGGCCCGAAAGATGGCTGGCAGCCGCAGGAGAAAATCTCGCTCGATAATTGTATCCGCGCGTACACCTCGGGTTCTGCTTACGCGCAGTTCGAGGAAGGGAAGAAGGGTGAGCTCAAACAGGGCGAGTACGCCGATTTTGTCGTCCTCTCGAACGATCTCACCAAAGTCCCCGCCGCGCAATTCACCAAGACCCGCGTCCTGCGTACCGTCGTCGGCGGCCGCACCGTTTACGCGGCCCCCTGATTTGCAACCGGAAAGGCAGAGGCCCTGCTCGATTCTCAGAGCCGAATCCGCGCATCTTCGTGCGGGTCAGAGGAGACGTTTCCCTTCGACTCAGCGGCGCGCAGCGAGTTGCTTGTGAATTTGCTCCAGCTCGGGCAAACCTTTATCTGCTTTGCCCCAGAGCTTCTCAGCAGCTGCAAACGCCTGCCGCGCTTCGGCTGATTTGCCAGCGTGCTCTGCGGCGAGGCCGTAGGCAAAGTGCCCTCCCGCGTAATTCGGGTTGTGCAGAATCATCTGCCGGGCCAGGAAGCCGGCTAGTTCCCAGTCGCCGGCGTTGCGCGCGCTCTGCGCGATCGATTCGAGCTCAAATACCGCAGCCATCCATGCGTCGGGGCCAGGCATCGCTTGAATGGATTTTGCCACTTCCATTGCCAGTGGCTCGCCCTCAGCCGTGTTCTTCTGCTGCAACAGAATGTTGGCCCGAAGCGCCGTAGGGTAGGGAAGTGCGGCGATCGCTCTTGGGGGAAGCCCTTCGGTTTCCCTCTCGGCCAGGGTCATCTCCTCCTTGGCGTCTGCAACCGAACCCATCCCGAGCAGCGCTTGCCCAGCGAGAGTGTGTCCGGCAAGGCGCGCCAGGGACCACTCGCTCTTTGTCAATTCGCGCGCGGCGAGTAGCGCCTCCTGATACCGTTCGCGGCTGATTAGAAATTCCGGCCAGCACTTGCGGTTGTACTCCAGAAAATCCGTGTAGGCAGACGAAGAAAATGTCTCGTGAAAGAGAGCCTCGGCGGATTTCATTTGCCCTAGCGACTGGTAACTCATCGCCAGCAAAGTAAGATTGTGAGCATGGTGCCAATCGTAGCGGGCGGGAATCTTCTCCGATCGGTAGTAACTCTCCTCCAGCTCTTTCGTCTTGAGGAACTCGCCGATCGCTTCCTCTGTGCGACTGGCTCGCATAAGCGCATGGCCATGCATGTGATGGGCGTGCGGAATCGCGGGAGCCATCCGCGCATAGAGAGCGCTCTCTTCGAGCGCGTCCTTCAATCGCCCCATGTTTTCATAGGCGTGGGCGCAGTAGTGATGAGCCGCAAGATTCCCCGGTGCCAGCGCAAGGGAGGTTCTGTAAAACGCGAGAGCGTCCACCCCACCTGCTTGCCCATGGGTAAAGGGATTGCCTTCATCCGCCAATCCGCGCTGGATCCACAGCCAAGCGTCGTTCGGATTCGCTTTCAGAGCGTCGTTGATCGCCTTGCGGTAGGCGCCGTAGCCATTGGGACTGTCCGTGTCCTCAAGGAATTGGAGTTCGCTTTCCCGGATGGAAAGCCACGCCCGCTCGCGTTCACTCATTCCTTTTTCCAATGCTTTTGCGCGCTCGAACGTAGCATGCGCCGTCGCAACGTCTTGCAATCCAATGAAGGCATCGGTCAGTCCCAGGTATGCCATCGCCAGGTTGGGGTCCAGCCGCAATGCTTGATGGAACGAACGCGCCGCCTCAATCCAAACATAAGAATGCAGGTATGAGAGCCCCTGATCGTAGAAGGATTGGGCCTCGGGCGAATGCGTGGACACTTTTTCATGGAGTTCACCAATCCCCGTGCGCAGCGCGACGGGACGCTGCAGAATTTCCGGCGGGACCGGGCCTGTGTCGGAGTGTCCTGCATGCGGCGATTGCTGTGCTTGCGATATAGCGCCTGTAAGCAGTCCCAACACGACGAGTGCAATTTTTCGGCACACCAATCGCTTCACCCTTTCACCTTTTTGCGCCGGGAACGCGCGACGGAAAACTAAACTTCCGAAATCTCCACGGACCGAACATAGTATCCGGAATCCAGGCGCCTGGTCTGGACCGATGGATCTTTCACCGCAAGGCGAATCGAATAAGTCCCGGGCTCTTTGGGCGACCAGGCGTGTGTCCATAAGGTCCATGGATCATTCTTTGATTGAGCAAAGTTGTCCACGGGGACGTAATCTTCTTCCGGATTGAAGCGGATCATCAGCGTCTTGACCGGAGCAGTTCCGCCCCAGGCGATTCCCACAACCCGGTATTTGAACTTTTCTTCGACAAGCCATTTCTCCACTCGAATGGGCATGGCCGCCGGATCAATCGTGGCCGGTTGAAAATCTCGTGCCAGCGCGGGCAGGCCATTCTGGTGGGTTCTCGCTGCGTACTCCTGCATTTGTGAAGTGGCATTCGCCGTATCGTCGACGAATGTAACGGCGGTCACCCATTTGATGCACGCGCAACCATACCAGCCCGGTACTACGAGGCGGACTGGCGCACCGTGATCGTCTGTCAACGGCTTTTCATTCATTTCGGTGGCCAAAAAAGCTCGCGCCGCTCTGAGTTCTCCGGTAGGGAAGACCCAGCTCGCTCCCGGAACGGAGGACATCGATTTTGTGGCGTACTGATCAAATCCGGTGATCAAGACGCGTGACGCGTGGGACTTCGCGCCGCTGCCATCTAGAATATCGGTGAGTGGCACGCCGCCCCAACTGGCCACACTGATCATTCCAAAGTGCATCAGCGGCCCGTTCCCCGCGCACTCCAGCAAGTGCAAACCCATCGGCTTTGCCGCGCTACGGAACTCTTCAATCGTGCGGTTCCACAGCTTCTCCACGAGCCCATCGACGCGCACTCGCCACAATTTCCGCTCCGGGAGCAACTTGGAAACTCGCGTACGGATGTAAAACTCATCAGTCGGGATGGCCAGCTCTTGTGGCGAGAGCTTCGATAAATCCGTGTACAACCTTCCGTCCAGTTCGCTTCCTTGCGCTGTGTCCATCTCCAAGGGCCGTGGGTGGACAAAATCCATCACACCGAGTTGTCTGCCGTTCGAAAAAGTATCCTTGGATCTGTCTTGCACATAGGTAAAACTTGGTATCGTCCGTAGAACCTGCGCAAATCCAGCCAGCACGGCACCGCTGCACAGCGTCCCCTGTTTGGCAAAATCCCTGCGCGTCAGCATCGTTCCCCATCCCAAAACCAGGGCTCTCGAAGAGCACCTCTCCTGCCAGTGCTGGAACGCTTCACCGTGGCCGGCATGCATCTTACCTCACCAAAAGTATTTCCTCCGAGTCGTCCGGATCACAAACCAAGGTGACCCCGTGAACATTCCCCTGTGACGGGAGGCGGCTTCGGTTTATTCCTTTCAACGGGAATAATCGAATCGATTATCTAAAGTTTATCTCAGGTTTGTCTAACTTTATGCTTGACAAGAATTTTCAGTGGATATTCAATACCGCACAAGGGGAGGCTTCGCCCGTGTTCCCCGGCGCAGCTGCGGTGACGAAACCCCAATTCGTCCAGAGAGACAGGCCTTGGAAAATCCTGATTAAACTTCATGAATTCAGGGGGTGCAGCGTGCGAATGCGAGCTTTCTTTGTTTTGTTTGCAGCTTTTCTAACACTTGCGGCCAGCGGGGTAGCGTGGTCCCAGACCGTGCAAGGTGTCATCACCGGCAC
>WNFO01003966.1_pt1 | contig 13269 bp, 13 predicted proteins | sample 5400251 | NCBI WGS metagenome assembly WNFO01 (sample SAMN13153354, study PRJNA577476) | soil metagenome | isolation source: 100 cm saprolite under Madrone tree | place: USA:California | collected 2016-06-14 | reverse complement strand
GTCAGTTTGGAAGCGTGGACGAGTTCCAGGTGACGGTCACAACTCTGCATGAGATGCACCATCTCGAAGTGCAAATCGAAGTCGTGTCCGGCAACGATCCCGAACATGTGCGAACGCACGTCGAGCAGGCTATCTACCACGCGCTTTCGCTGCATCCGACGGTCAAAGTGGCCGAGCCGGGCACCCTCAGCCATTTGGAGATGAAAGCCCGGCGCTTCCGGCGGCTCGAAGGCGCTTCAGAGAACCATCCAGGATAATCGGGTCCGTGCCGACACGCGGCCGGCAAAGATTTTACTTTGTGGCAGCCACAATCTGAACACCTGTTCTTTTTCTGAACCATCGTTCAGAATTCTTTGACATAGGTCGCCGGAAGATGGACACTAGAGAGACAGTTCGATGCTGCCGCCTTTCCGTCGCTCGCATGCTGGAGAATTAAGTTGGCAAACCGCCAAGCCAAGAATCAGCGCAATGGCCATCCCAAGCGACGCTATCTCGCGCGGCGTCTGGAAATCTTGCGCGCCGCGGGGAGAGAGTTTCGCGTGCGCGGATTTGCGGAAACCGGCATGCGCGACATTGCAGCAGCTGCGGCACTTTCTCCTGCAAATCTTTACAACTACTTCCGGGGAAAACACGAAATCCTCTTTTTTTGTCAGGACAATTCCCTGGATCGAATGATCGCGGCTCTCGACAATGCTCGCCGGATGAGAACTAGTGCAGCGACAAAGGTGCGCATGGTGATCGTGTCGCATTTGCGATGCGTCCTCGACGAAGTCGAGGGATCCGCCGCGCATCTTTTGACGACTGCGCTGCCCCCCCGCCAACAACGCTATCTGGTAGCAAAACGCGACAAGTATGAAGAAGGCGTACGGAATTTAATCACTGCGGGCATGCGATCGGGAGAATTCGCTCCCTGCGATTCGGCGCTTGCGGGGCGCGCCATCCTTGGAGGCCTGAACTGGAGCGTTCAGTGGTTCAACCCCGAGGGACCGCTAACCGCGGCGGAGATTGCTGAAAGATTTGCGGACTATCTGATCCGAGGTTTGCTGGCCAGACCAGATGCTCTCCGGCGGCTTTCCTTTGCTAGGGAATCGCGTCGCGCGGTCCGCGGGCCCGTTCTACAGGGCGAGAAAAAACGCGCAGCGGTTAGGTAATACTTTCGAAAGGTGCTTGAACGTGACCACACTGCCCATCGAATCGCAAAAATCGGCACAGATACGATTCACTTTGAACGGCGAAGAGACCGATGTCTCCTTCGCGCCTTACAAGACTCTGCTGGAGGTACTGCGCGAAGATCTCGGTCACACGGGCACGAAACACGGCTGTGAGCTGGGAGAATGCGGGGCTTGCGCCGTTCTTCTCGACAGCCAGCCCGTGCTTTCCTGTCTAGTGCTGGCACTCGAGTGTGGGGGAAGGCAAGTACTGACTGTCGAAGGCCTCGGAGAATATGGAAACCTTCATCCCTTGCAGGATGCTTTTGCCGATCTCGGAGCGGCGCAATGCGGCTATTGCACGCCGGCAATTCTGGTCACGGCGAAGGCTCTGCTGGACCTGAATCCTCACCCCAGCCGCGATCAGATCCGCGAAGCGATCTCCGGAAATCTGTGCCGGTGCACGGGCTATCTTCAGATTTTCGAAGCCGTCGAAGCCGCGATGCTCAAAATCGCGGATCAAAGGAAATCTGTAACGCAGATGCCAGGGTGATGGCAGGAACAAGCAGGCAGGAGGGCGCATGCCGAATGAAAAGGGTTCGCGGAAGATACCCGTTGAGGCGCCAAAGACCAACGGAGACGAACTTCGCGTTATCGGAGTCCCTCGGCGCAGAGTCGATGCCCGCGCGAAAGTGACAGGCCAGACGCGCTTCGCCGACGACATTTTCCTGCCGCGAATGGCGCACTGCAAGCTGCTGCGGTCTCCTCATCCTCATGCGCGCATCCGAAAAATCGACACGTCGCGCGCCGCCGCTCACCCGGGAGTGTATCTCGTGCTGACGGGGAAGGACGTTCCCATCCAGTACGGGATTCTTCCCGTCAGTCAAGACGAGCAGGCCCTTTGTGTCGACCGCGTGAGGCATGTCGGAGATCCTGTCGCTGCCGTCATCGCGCGCGAGGAGCTGACGGCGTTTGAGGCGTTAGATTTGATCAACGTCGATTATGAAATCCTTACGACGATCTCCGATCCTGAGGAAGCTCTGGCGACTCCTGCGCCGCGGATTCACGAATACGGCGAAGAGGGGAACATTCATAAGCTAGTGGCGCTGGAGTTCGGCAACGTGGAAGAAGGTTTCGCCGAAGCAGATGAAATTTTCGAAGACACTTTTTTCTTCCAAGGAAATACTCACCTTCCCATCGAACAGCACGCTGCGGTCGCCATCAAAGATCCCGATGGCAAACTGACGATTTGGTCCAGCACGCAGACCCCTCATTACCTTCATCGCGCGCTCGCCAAAGTGCTGGAAATGCCAGCCGCGCATATTCGCGTCATCGCCACGCCCAACGGAGGCGGTTTCGGAGGGAAAAGTGACCCTTTCAATCATGAGATCGTCGTCGCCAAGGCTGCGCTCTTGCTCGACAGGCCCGTGAAGATTTGCCTGACACGCGAGGAAGTTTTCTATTGTCACCGCGGCCGCCATCCGGTCCTGATGAAATTCAAAACCGGTGTCAAGAAGGACGGCGCGATTACTGGAATGCATCTCCAGACGTTGATCGACGGTGGCGCGTACGGCTCGTATGGAGTTGCCAGCACGTTCTACGCCGGCGCATTGCAAACCACGACGTACCACATCCCGCGCTATCGCTATCAAGGCTGCCGCACCTTCACGAACAAACCGCCCTGTGGACCTAAGCGCGGACATGGCACTCCTCAACCACGCTTCGGCCAGGAAGTCCAGCTCGACAAGATCGCGGAGAAACTCAAGATCGACCCAGCGGATCTGCGGCTCCGCATCGTCGAGTCCTCAAACGCCGTGACGGCAAATTTCTTCCGTCTGGGAACCGTCAATCTTGCCGAGTGCATTCGACGCATCGTCAAAGTATCCGATTGGAAAGAAAAATTCCGCAAACTCCCTGAAGGCCGGGGCGTGGGTCTGGCCTGCTCCGCTTACCTGACCGGCGCAGGACTCCCCATTTACTGGAACAAAATGCCGCACTCCGGAGTTCAACTCAAATTCGACCGCAGCGGCGGCATCTCGATTTTTTGCGGAGCGACGGAAATCGGGCAGGGCTCGGACGATGTTCTGGCCGGAATCGTTGCCGAGGTTCTGGGCATCGACACGTTCGACATCCGGCTGTTCACCGGTGACACGGACCTCGGGCCGGTGGACCTGGGATCGTATTCGAGTCGCGTCACGCTGATGGCGGGAAACGCGGCATTCGAGGCCGCGGAACGCGGAAAAGCAATCATTGCCGATGCCGTGGCGGAAAAACTTGAAATACCAAAAGAACGTCTGCGCTTTGCAGACAAACGCGTATTCGATTCCGCCGCACCGGAAAAGGGCCTCACCTTTCAGGAAGCTGTTTGCCTGGCAGAAGCTCGTTTCGGCACGATCGGCACGGTGGGCTCCTACACTCCGCCGAAGTCTCCCGCTTTGTACAAGGGCGGCGGAGTAGGGCCGTCTCCGACCTACTCTTATTCCGCCACCGTCGTCGAAGTCGAAGTGAACCCTATCACAGGGTGGATCACCGTTCCCAGGATATGGATTGCGCATGACATCGGCCGAGCGCTAAATCCGACGCTCGTCCGGGGCCAGATCGAAGGCAGTGTCTATATGGGGCTCGGCGAAGCGCTGATGGAGGAGCAAGAGTTCCGGCGCCTTCCGAAAAAGCTTTCTCATGCGCTGGTACACAAATTTCCTTCTATTCTCGAGTACAAGAGCCCAACCTCGCTCGACATGCCCGAAGTGATTACCGAGCTGATCGAGGAGCCTGATCCTCATGGCCCCTTTGGCGCGAAAGAAGTCGGCCAGGGCCCGCTCCTGCCGATCATGCCCGCGGTCGCCAACGCCGTCTATGATGCCGTCGGAGTGCGGATTGATGAAATCCCCGTCACTCCGGAAAAAATCATGAAGGCGCTTGCGGAAAAGAAAGCGGGACGTGACCCGCGTTTTGGACCGAGCCATTTTCCGCACGTCAATTGGCCCGAGGCGCTGCGCGTCCCGCCGCCCTGGGAAGGGGGCGACGGAAACGCGGTGAACGATGTTCCCCGCAGGCAAAAACCTCGCCAGGAGAAAGAGAAGGTACTCGCGCCATGATGCGGCTGCCTCTTTTCGAATTCCGCGCGCCGCGCACGCTCGAAGAAGCCGCACGCATTCTGGACGGCGAGATGGCCAATGCCATGCCGCTCGCTGGCGGCACGGACCTGCTGCCGAACATGAAACGGCGGCAACAAGTGCCGCGGACGCTGATGAGCCTGCGTCAGATTCCATCCTTGAGCGAAATTGAATTAAGCGATGGCGGTTTGCGGCTCGGCGCATGCCTCACCCTCTCCGATATCGCTGGAGATCCGCGCTTTCGAAACGGATTCACAGCGCTGGCGCAAGCGGCTTCGCTTGTGGCCACTCCGCAAATCCGCAACATGGCGACGCTCGGCGGAAATATTTGTCTGGATACACGCTGCAATTACTACGATCAAAGTTACGAGTGGAGGAAGTCGATCAATTTCTGCCTGAAAAAAGACGGCACGACCTGCTGGGTCGCACCGGGAAGTTCAAGGTGCGTGGCGGTTTCCTCGACGGATACAGGCCCGGCCCTGATGGCACTCGGGGCGCGGGTTCGACTCGTCTCACGTTCCGGAGAACGCGAAGTCGCGCTTGCCGATCTCTATAACAATGATGGCATCGACTACATCAAGCGCAGACCGGATGAAATTCTCGCGGAAGTATTGCTGGATTCTTTGCACGGATGGAAGAGCACCTACTGGAAACTCCGGCGCCGCGGCTCGTTCGACTTTCCCGTATTATCCGTTGCGGCAGCGGCGCGCCTCTCCAGAGATAACGTGGTCGAGGACGCTCGCATTGTGGTGGGCGCGGCAGCCTGCCGCCCGCTGCCCGCTGCGGATGCGGCAAAATCGCTGCTAGGCCGCCTCTTGAATCAGGAGGCAATTGCTGAAGCGGCCGCGCTCGCGGCTCGAATCGCCAAGCCGCTGGACAATACGGACTTCGACATGACGTGGCGCAAGAGAGTTACCGCCGAATTTGTAACCTATGCGCTGCGCGAGCTGCGCGGAGATGATGTGCGGGCCGAGCGTGAGAGCTTCACACGATACGCCTTCGAGTAATCGCTGGCGACTTTCCGCATCCGGGATGCACAGGTGAGTGTACGTCGGAAGAAATATTGAGCATGAATTGGCACGGCGCACACGCCGTACAACGGGTTGAACGCATGGTTTCCCTTCTGTGCGAACTGAGGGTTTTTTTCGATTCCTCAAGAACCTGATATCCTCCAAGCTCTTGTTTTTTTGCCGTAACGCTACAGCTATATGCCCTAACCAGGCGACGGACAAAACTGAATATGACTTCGCAACGAGGCTTTTATGGCTGGAAGCTTGTCTTCTTCCTCTGGCTTGTGGATTTTCTGAACATGGGATTCCCGCTGTACGGCGGCGCGGTGATCAACACCTACATGTTGAAGGAAATCCCCATGAGCCGCAGCACGTTCGGGCTAGGATTTACGCTCTTAAACCTCTTTGTGGGTATTCCCTCAATTCTTGTTGCCGCGTCCATTGTTAAATGGGGCATTCGCAAAACATTCGGGATTGGTTCGGCGCTGATTCTTGTTGGCGCGCTATGGCTCGCGGTGATCGCTTCGCGGCCCTGGCACTATTGGGTGGGATTTGGCGTGCTCACGGCGACGGGAATCAGTTTCGGCACCATCATTCCTGCAGCTACGGCCGTCACGCGCTGGTTCAGCCGCTATCGTGGGAGGACCATGGCGGTAACGCTATCGGCTTCTGGATTCGCGGGTTTTTTCGTTGCACCGCTGATCAACCGGATCCTGACGGCGAATGGAGGAAATTGGCGGCAAGCGTGGGCGATTGTGGCCGGGATTTCTGTGTTGTCCGCAATTGTCGCGTTTCTGTTTGTGAGGGAGCGTCCGGAAGATCTGGGCCAAATGGTGGACGGCGGGCCGGACGCGGCGCCATCGGCGAAGGCGACGGCGGCAACTGCGCGGGTGACGAAATTTCCGTGGGAGCCGCAACAGGCTTACGGAACACGCGCGTACTGGATGATACTCGCAGGCGCGGTGGCCTGCCAATTCCCGTTTTTTTTCTTTACCGCGCACTGGCTGCTCCACCTGAAGGGAGTGGGCGTACGCCCCGCAGACGCCGCATTCGCCATGGGTCTCTTCACCCTGGGGGCCGTGTTTGGCCGGCTGATTGGTGGCTGGCTGATGGACGGCATGGAGGGGCGCTACGCGTTCATGCTGGGCTTGTGCTGTTATTTCTTGGGGTCCTTCCTGGCGATTCGAGTTTCATCAGAAGCGCTGTGGATCGCCTACAGCGCCGCGATTCTCTATGGAACAGGGTTCGGATGGACGTTTATTTGCCTGAATACCGTCACAGGCCATTACTACGGACCGGCGGCTTTTCCAAAGGTGAGCGGAATGATGCTGGTGCTCGCGGCCCTTTTTTGCGCACCGGCCGGTTACCTGGGCGGGAAACTATTTGACTTGTACCACAGCTACAAACTGGCTTTCGAAGTGAATTCGGCCGTGGCGGCTATCGGAATCGTTGCTCTCTTCTTTGCAAGAATGCCGGAGCCGCCTGTTGCAAGCGTTCCGGTGGGCAAGTGAGCAGGGCAAGAAATCTGGCTGGGGCCACAGATTCGAACCTACCATAGATAGCCAGAGTCAGAAACAATTTTGGCCGCTTTTCGTTGGCCATTGTTCCTAAGTTGTTGCCAGCACCGGAGCGGTTCCAACTCTCCGGAGAAAGGCTCGACGTCTTCCCCGTGGAATTCTAATTCTGCTAGGATGAGTCTCTACTCAAGACGGGGTGTCAGCAGAACAGGACACTACTTCGCGCCACATATTCTGAGTTGTGTATCTAAAATATTCGTTTATAGCATTCCTTCTATTCACCGCTCGGCTTATTGCTTGACAAGCTACTTAATCTGCCTTTAGATGCGCACTCCACTCAGCTTTTTATTCTCTGCGAGTGGACTGCAACGTTAACTTAGCACGGCACGCGATTGAGATCTGGGGGGTGGGGCCCCTGAGCTATGGAAGAGAACGCCAACGGATCCTCTCCATCCGGCATAAACGTATTCCTCATAGCGGAAAACCGTTTGCTTCGCGAAACACTGTCGCGTCTTCTGCAAAAACGGGCTGGCATCGACGCCGTCGGTGTGAGCCGGGGCGCCGGGTCAGCGTGGGAAGAGATTGCCGCTTCCCGTTGTGAAATAGTTCTTACGGACTGTTTGACTTCCGACCGCAATACTCGCCTGATCAGCGAACTCTTCGAGCATCTTCCTCAGCTCAAGGTCGTTCTTTTTGGAATGGACGAAGACCCTGATGTCTTCCTGAAGTTCGCTTTTCTTGGAGTCAGTGGCTATGTGCTAAAGGATGCCTCAGCCGCGGAAATAATCTCCGCCGTCCGGGGAGTGGCACAGGGAGAGGCCGCCTGCCCGCCAAAACTCTGCATGACTCTGATTCAATATCTGTCGCGCGAATACCGGCAGAGGGCAAAGGTTTCCAGCGAGCAAGGCAGTGCAAAGCGCATGTTGACCTACCGGCAACTCGAATTGATGGATCTGGTCGCCAGGGGTATGAGCAATAAAGAGATTGCGGCAAACTTGCATCTGTCTGAGTTCACTGTGAAGAATCAAATGCGCCGCATCATGAAGCAGGTTGACGCCGATGATCGCCACGAAGCGGTGCACCTAATCCGGGCAAGCGGCTTTTTGCCTAACGCGTAAACGAAGTCTGTTCGAGAGTGCTCTGAGCCCTCGCCGAACGTTCGCGGCTCCTTTAAGAACAGTTCGCTAATCCATTCAGGCATACTGCAAGTATTCGAAAAGCAATGGTCAGATGCGGACTTCGAGCGCCGGTTGCCTCCTCACCTGACGTGAAAAGATTGGCTGGGAGACTAGGATTCGAACCTAGATAGCCAGATCCAGAATCTGGAGTCCTACCGTTGGACGATCTCCCAGCAGTATGAAAACTCTGGACTTACATCATACCGCGACTGCTAATTGTGGGGCAACCGGGGCAATCTCCGGCAGCGGCACACAGCGCTCGTGCCCGGTCTTGCGGCCATCGATGCGCAGAGTACCTTCGGTGCGATCAAAGGCCTCGATGTTCAGCCGCTCCAGCTCGCCGCGGCGAAGACCGGTGCCGTAGAGCATCGCCAGCTCGGTTACCCATAAATGGGAACTGTATTCACCGTGGCGATTCGCCGCTTCGCGCCACAGCGCTTCCATGTGCGCGTGATCGATCCGTTTCGGCAGGCGACTGTACGGCGTGACCTTCGGCCCTTTCATCCAGCGCAGCGGGTTGATCTTCCACAAACCCTGGCGCACCAGGTAGTAACCGAAGCCGCGCATCGAACTCAGCGTCGCGTACACGGTGGCCTTGGCGCGAAAACTTGAGCAGTTCGCGATGTAGCGCGTGATCATCTCGGGATCAATGCGCTCGATCGCAACGCGTGGGCGGCGACCCTTGAGCCACCGCCCCCACCGAATCAGACGCGCTTCGGTGTAGGCCACCGACTGCGGACTGACGCCCCTCGCGCGATACTCTTCGAGATACGAATCCAGTAAGCGGTCCCATCTCCTCATCGCTGCCCTCCCAAACGCTGGCAACAGCGCCAGCAAACGCACTCGCCGAAACGTTATAGATATAAACAGTATGACCTCCAATATCACCTCCAATATGACCTCCTTGGAGGCCGCGAGGAGACCCGAACTGAACTAAACTGGCAAAGAGTTGCGGTGCGCCCCGATTTCAACAAAAACGATGCGCGTGGTAGGTTTTCCGAGCTGTGACAGTAAAACGTCCAAGAGTCGGGCCTATTCGCAATCCGACCCTCTTCCAGATGGAGAAATTGGAGGAGGCAGGCAAACTTGCAAATACGCTGAGAATTGAGCGGCCATATTCTGAACCGGGAATTTATCTTGGTACTTCGGCGTTTGCCGCTGGGCGTTGGGAAGGTTCTTTCTATCCGCGAGGCCTGCAACCCCGGCACACTTACAATATAATCGTCGTAGTGAAGACTCAAAAGTGAAGCAAGGTACTCCATGCTCGCATTGCCACGAGATCAACTACAAGGACTCACGTACCTGACCGTATTGTCACGTGTGCGGCCACCGCTGTGACCTACCTAGATGGGAGTGCGATTGTGACCGCTGCGCGCATATGAAAGCTAACCGAACTCGGAAAGCATCAGGTTGACTATGGTAGATTAACCGCCCGGAGGATTCGCGGATATCTTGGCGGCATTGAAACAGGAAGAAGCGAAGCTGTTCTCTTCATCGGACTGGCTGCATAGAAGTGACAGGGTGCAACTCGTTCCATCCGTGGTCCGCGTCGCGGACGTAGGCACCGGAGACCAGATAGCGCTGGCCAATCTGCGGTTCAAAATAAGGGCCGTTGTAGCGGCTGCAGGGTTCCTCGGCGTCGGCCTGCCTAACTTTGCCCTGACAAATCGGTTCGAGGACGAGATCGCCATGCTGTCTTGAGACGTTCTTCTCGTTCAAGAGCGATTCAAACTGCTGATCCAAGCGAAACAGGATGTGGACATCGCCGTCGGCCTCTTTGCGGACCTCTTCGACAGAGCCGGTAACCGAAATGCACGGGTCCAAGACTTGCAGCCGACCGGGATTGTAGACATATTGCCTGAGACTTTGATCACACTGGATTGTGGTTGTTTGTGGGGACGCTTGGGGTTCGGAAGTTTCCGGTGCGTGCGACAACCTATAAGCAATGAAGAAAGAGCAACCCCCGACAAGTAGAAGCAGCACGGTGGCTCTTGCTCGTTTCATGCGTGGGAGAAACTGAGTCTAGCACGACATTCACGATGCCATTCGCGTCGAAAGGATCAAGTGGGTCGTGCATCGATCCGCTGTTATTTCGACGGCCTATACGTGGTTCTGTACCTCGCCTCCCGGCATGCCCAGACCATTTGCCAGTAGTTGCTACGGGCGTTAGGGTCGGGGTTTGGGTCACGGGGAGAAATAGACAGACAGTCAACGGTTGGAATACTCGGGTCTGGGGGCTGCGTAATTCGGTCGATAAGAAAATCGTAGAGTTCGGTCACTTCATTACAGTCGGGACACTTCATTTTGATCTTGCTGCAAGGATGGTAGTGACTCGGAAGAGCTTCGGGCCAGATCACGCGGAAATGATGTTCGCAATTGGGGCACATGAACGAATCGTAGCTTGGCATCGGAACTCCTGCATCGTGGATTGAATTGCAGGTAGGAGAATCGGGAAACGCAGTTTACTTTTTCTTGTCCGCCATGTCCATGCTGAGTTGGACCGTCGTCGGGCCGCCCTCCGCTAAGCATGGCGTTAATCAGTTGCCCTCGGCCCTTTGGTTGCTATATGACTAGCTTGGGCGCAAAACCTTTCCGAGGCGAGGCACTTGCTGAGAACCTTTGCCAACTCCATTTGCGATTCAGAGCGAATCCCATATGAGCGTACTCGCCGTATCTTCATACCCGGAATTGCGGCAATACTGACTGTGTGGTTAGTTCAGTCCGCGCTCGGGCTCGTCAACTGGACGCCCACAGCACCAACCAGTGGAGGTGCCTCGTGGATATTCCGCGTGCACATCCCGTTCACTCATCTGCCGCTCTTTATACACTGGGATTTGATAGTGAGCTTCGCCGCCGCAGGAGCCATTTCGGCACTATACGGAGCGTTCGTCAATAGTTCTCCGAAACAGCGCTATATCGCCGCACTGTTTCCGGTCTTCTTTGAAATCCTCAAGTGGCTCTGGCTACTCGGTTTCCCGATAGCTCCGTGGATTGACCCGGCACATCCGCCCTATCGGTTTTTGACGCTGCCCGTGGCAGCGAGCATCGGCTACTGGGTCATTCACATCATAAATCCGGCTGTTGCGGCAATGGGCGTTTTGTACCTCTTCAATCGTTGGTTCTATACCAACAGTCAAAACGACGGGTCCCGCAAATGAACGGAGCCGTAGCGAGCGGTCTTGAATTAGTTTGAGTGGTTTAATTGTCGCCGCAGGGTTTCCACCACTAGACCGACCAGGGCATAAATGGCGACATTCGCAACAAGAGCCGAATAGATGCTAACGGGGTAATGAGAGCCGACAATCGCAACGGGGCAGGTTAACCTGGCAAGAGTGGACACAAGCGGTTCTATCGGATGGTCCTTGCTTGCCATTAAGAAATAAATCGCCCAGCCGCTCGCAACGAGAAAGCCAGCAGCCGCCCACATTGCAATTCGGTTTTTCATGCTGCACCTCCCGCCTTTCTGGTGGAACAAAGTCCTGCGCTATAAGCTAATTTTTCGACAGAAGTCGCAACCGCACATCGTCCATATCCGAATAATCCTGAAATACCCGTGTACTCATGGCTTCATAGAGGTCTTCTGGCCGACCAAGCCTTACCACGCCCGGTGTATTGTACAGGAACTGCTTGCTGCGCTGCTTGCGTATCGAGGCGAACAGCCCTTCACGTGTGCCATACGCAGCCGGATTCTTAAATTCTGTCAACAACACAATGCTCCGGTCGCTGTCCCCGCTGCCTTCTGCGATGCGGTAATAGGTCATGACGGCACCTTGACGCTTGGCTTCCTCGCGTACTTTCATCCAGTTGTCGTCCAAATAACCCAGCGTGGAACCGAACATTTCGGGTTTCACTTTAATGACTTCCATCGTCCACACCGGCTTTTCACCGTCCGCTGGGAATTGCTGAGCCCCTCTACCGGACACGATGAAGAGAGAGACAAGGAAAAGGGCTGCGAACATACGTCTTTGCATGAAACACCTCCACTACAATTCTATTCTTTCTTGTTCCACAAATCCCAAAAGAGTTTTGCCGTGGCTGGCCCATGCCCCGCATAGTGGTTGTTGCTGAAGGCAAAAATCTTCAAAACTTTGGTATTGCTCACCAGCGACTTGAATACGTCGACCCAATTTTTCAAATCGCTAGTGCGGTCGATGATGGTCTTGTCCCACGTCGTGGTCTGCTTCTCAATCCCTTTGCGGTCTCCAAGCCAGCGAACATAAGCGAAGTTCGCTGTAACCAGATCGAACTTTTGTTCTAACTCCCACGGTCGCGGCATAAACGATGTGTCGGTGAGTGCCAAGGCAAGGTTGTGCTCCCGGAGCACGTGCGCGAATCTGGCGTCGAGCCAGGTCTTGTTTCGAATTTCGATTACAAATTTGTGGTCGGCAGGAAGCCTCTTGAGGAAGGGTTCCAGTACGGCGAGAAAACTTTCTTGCTTAGGGAATTTCCAGCGGTCGAACGAAGGAAATTGAAAGACCATCGGGCCTAGTTTTGGACCAAGAATGTCCATCGTCTTCACGAACTCTTCGTTATGTGGAGATGAGAATTATGTGGCAAGACGATGGGAAAGGCAGTGTTTCCGAACTATCTTGGACTTCGTGAGCCACATAATCTAACGAGACTCCATGGGTTAGACATTGACTGTGTAAGGGGCAAGGGCTTACTCGTCGAAAGCGGAACCCGACCGAGGCTTTGCATTCAATCGCATCCAGCGATAGCCTCGTATCTACGAATCTAAGTAGAGGTGCATGTATTTTGGTAGCCAATGCCAAGACTTCCATGCGCAAGCTAGCAAGAACCTTGCTGCTTGGTATTTTGCTTTGTCTGATTCTGCTTACTGGCGGCCTGTGGTGGTTCCCTCGTAAGGACTGCACCGCTTTGCCGGAGCGGCTCTACCACAGGATTGTCCTGCGAGAGCAGGATTTTATCGGCCACAATGTTCGATTCAAGGTGCGAGGGCAGGGCGCTAGACTCCCGCCCAACGGCCGTCTCTCCGGCTTCACCACCATGCGCGCCTCTGATTGCGTAGAAGTGATCATGGAATCTGAAGATGAGGGTTCCCCCCTGGAAGCCAAAGATGAAATGGAAAAGAGGATTCGGGGAGCCTCTCGTGTGGTTGAACGAGGCCCCGAGGTTGACTTACCAGGGCGTCCTGACGGAGAGAGGGCCGTCCTGCTACTTGGAACTGACGCGAGGGCAGAGATAGTTGTTTGGTTTGAGGGTAACAGAAGGCTGGGCATAATCGAGTCCGCTTCTTTGGCCCATGCTCTGGCGTATGAAAAGCTGATTGAAAAAGGATA
>WNFO01011088.1_pt1 | contig 13271 bp, 15 predicted proteins | sample 5400251 | NCBI WGS metagenome assembly WNFO01 (sample SAMN13153354, study PRJNA577476) | soil metagenome | isolation source: 100 cm saprolite under Madrone tree | place: USA:California | collected 2016-06-14 | reverse complement strand
GGGTCGACGGCGAGGTCGCAGTAGAGGCACGTTGCCTGATCTTCATAATCTTCTTGGCCCGGCGGAGTATACCGTTTGGACGATCGGCGGCCTAACTTTGGGTTACAGGACGGGTGCAACTTTCGGCGCCATTCTGCGCGCACCTGAAGGTCGGGGCAATGTGTTGTTGTTAAGTAATGACCGCAAAATGTCTGAAGCGCAGCCGATCAAGACGCCGCTTGGCGGCTCCATATAGTTACCAGCCAACAAAATGTCTGGTTTTCTGGGGCTTTTGCTGGTCAGCATCTCCGTCGGGCTGAGCAATTTCGCGGGTGCCATCGGCATCGGCCTGAGTGGCATCAGCGCCCGTACCCGCCTTCGCGTCGGCATCGCTTTCGGCCTGTTCGAGGCTTTGATGCCTATCGCCGGCTTGCTCCTGGGCCAGGCCGTCGCCGGCTACCTCGGCCACATCGCCAAGTACGTGGGCAGCGCGATCCTGATCCTGGTCGGCGCTTACACGATCTGGCAGGGTCGGCGGGTGACCAGCGAAGAGCCACAGCCACAGAGGACCGAAATCCAGACGCATCGCTTGATCATCACCGCGCTCGCGTTGAGCATCGACAACCTGGCGGTCGGCTTCGCACTTGCCGTGTACCACATCCAGATCGTGCTGGCGGCGGTGACGATCGGTGTGATCAGTGTTGCGCTTTCGCTTCTCGGCCTGGAGCTGGGCAGCCGTTTGGGCACGAGGATCGAAGCCTGGAGCGAAGAGCTGGGTGGATCGGTGCTCATACTCGTCGGCCTGGCGATCGCGGTCGGCATCCTCGGCTGAGGTGTGCGCGACCTACGATGGAGCGCAGCCTTGGCTGACATCCCGACCCTAGACCACGTGCTGCTGGCGACGACAGGCCACGTCGCCACGATCACGTTGAACCGCCCCGAGCAGCGAAATCCTCTGTCGGCGGGGATGCTTCTCGATCTCATCGCCGCCTTTCGGTGGTGCGGGGACGATGACGCCGTGCGAGTCGTGGTCCTCACAGGTGCTGGGGATCGCGCTTTCTCCGCGGGCGCCGACCTGAGCAGCTTCCAGCCAAGCGCAGGCAAGGCGGAGCCGCAACAGGACCGGCGGGCGTTCGTCGACCTCTTCTTGCTGATGGCGGGGCTCGGGAAACCAATCGTCGGACGCATCAACGGCCACGCGCTCGCCGGCGGAATGGGACTCGCCGGCTCGTGCGACCTCCTGGTCGCCGTCGACACCGCGACCTTCGCCACGCCGGAGATCAACGTCGGCGTCTGGCCGATGATGATCCAGGCCGTACTGGCCCGAAGCGTCCCGCGCAAGGTGTTGCTCGAGATGATGATGCTCGGTGATCGCTGGACCGCGACGCAGATGCAGTCGCTGGGGTTCGTGAACAGGATGGTCACGCGCGAGCTGCTGGACGCAACTGTCGACGAGATCACCGAGAAGCTGGCGAAGAAATCGCCGCTCGTGATGCGGCTGGGCAGAGATGCCTTCTACGGGCAGCAGGACATGGACTTCGCTCCCGCGCTCGAGTACCTGCGCGAGGAGCTGCTGAAGGTGGCGATGACCGAGGACGCAAAGGAAGGCGTGCTTGCGTTCTTCGAGAAACGCGAGCCGGACTTCAAGGGGAAATGAGCGAGCGATACAAGAAGCTGCGCGAGTCTGCGCTCAAGGGCGGCACACGCTACCTGCCCAAGCTGCGCGAGCAGCACAAGCTCACCGTTCGCGAACGGCTCGGCCTGCTTCTCGACGCCGGATCGTTTGTCGAGGACGGCCTCTTCGCCAACGTCCTCGCGGAAGAGCTGCCCGCAGACGGGGTCATCACTGGACTAGGAATGATCGCCGGGCGGCAGGTGGCGGTGATGGCTAACGACCCCACCGTCAAGGCCGGGAGCTGGGGCGCTCGTACGGTCGAGAAGATCGTGCGCATCCAGGAGACGGCGCAGCGAATCCGCGTCCCCCTCTTCTATCTGGTCGACTCGGCGGGCGCACGCATCACCGACCAGATCGACATGTTCCCGGGGCGCCGGCATGCGGGCCGGATCTTTTTCAACGAGGTGCAGCTCTCCGGGCAGGTACCGCAGATCTGTTTGCTGCTGGGCCCGTCGGCGGCAGGTGGTGCTTACATCCCCGCGTTTTGCGACGTGGTCGTGATGGTCGAGGGCAACGCATCCATGTACCTCGGGTCGCCACGGATGGTGGAGGTGGTGGTCGGCGAGAAGGTCACCCTCGAGGAGCTGGGCGGCGCGCGGATGCACTGCACCGAGAGCGGATGCGGGGACGCCCTGGTCGCCGACGACAAGGAGGCCATCGATTTTGCGCACGCCTACTTCGCCTACATGCCGCAGCGGTCCGGCGAAAAGCCGGCGGCATGCGCGGCGAAGGCCCCCCGCGCAGGCTCGAAGCCGATCGCCGCCCTCATCCCCGAGGAGGCGAACAAGGGCTACGACATGCGCAAAGTCATCGATGCGCTTATCGATGAAGGCAGCTGGGTGGAGATCAAGAAGCTCTTCGCGAAGGAGCTGCTCACCGGCTTCGCCCGCCTCGACGGACATGCGATCGGCATCGTCGCCAACCAGCCGATGCAGAAAGGCGGAGTGCTGTTCAACGATTCGGCCGACAAGGCCGCCCGGTTCATCTGGCTGTGCGACGCGTTCGAGATCCCCCTCCTGTTCCTCGCCGACGTTCCCGGTTTCATGATCGGCACCGACGTTGAGCGCCGGGGAATCATCCGGCACGGCGCCAAGATGATCAGCGCGGTATCGGAAGCGACGGTGCCCAAGATCTCCGTCATCGTCCGCAAGGCCTACGGCGCCGGCCTTTACGCGATGGCGGGGCCGGCATTCGATTCTGATTCCGTGATCGCGCTGCCCTCAGCTCAGATCGCGGTCATGGGCCCCGAGCCCGCGGTCAACGCGGTCTTCTTCAACAAGCTGGCCGATTTGCCAGAAGACCAGAGAGCGGCACGACGCAAGCAGCTCGAGGACGAATATCGCGAGGACGTCGACCTTTACAAGCTTGCCTCCAACCTCATCGTCGACGACGTCGTCGAGCCGAATGACCTACGCGCGAATCTCATCGCACGCTTTCGCGCCTACGCGACCAGGAAGTCACCGCGACCGGATCGCAAACATGGAGTCAATCCGGTGTAACGGTATGAGAGGGAACCTGCCGGTTCACTCTCATCGCGCGGCGCTACGCGCGGCGCTGCTCTCTTTCCCGCTGTTCGGATTAACGAAAATCTCTCCTCGCCACGCACGGAGACCATGGAGCACGTGGGTTAGACGGCCTGGCGAAGCCAGGCCTACCGCGACGCGTTAGCTAGAGCGGTGGTATGGCACCGCGTAATAGACCACGACCACATAGAAGGTGATGCTGGCCGTGATGACCGCCAGGTGGAAGAGCTCGTGGTAGCCGAACACCCGCGGCCACAATCGCGGGCGACGGAACGCGTAGGCCGCCGCGCCGAGTGAGTACTGCAGCCCGCCTAGGGCCATCAGCAGCGCCGCCGCCCAGCCCAAAGCAGCGGTGAGCGGGACCAGCGCAACCACCGAGAGCCAGCCCATCGCCAGATAGATACTTGCCAGCGCGACCCGCGGGATGCGCAGGAATGGCGCCGCACCCACCACGCCGGCCAGGGCGCAGATCCAGATCGCGATGAGCACCCCGATTCGCCACCAGCCGCCGAGGATGTTGAAAACCAGCGGCGTGTAGGTCGCCGCGATGAAGACGAATATCGTGGCGTGGTCCGCGCGCCGCAGCCAATCCTTGACGCGAGGAGGCCAGTTGAAGATGTGGTAGGTGGCGCTCACGGAAAAGAGCAGCACCAGGCCGGTTCCGTAGATCGCCATCGAGGCGAGCTTCGCGGGATCGTGCCGGGTGATGACGATGAGCGCGACAAGCCCGGCGACCGAAACCAGGGCTGCAATTCCGTGCGACCAACCCCTGAGCAGCGGCCTGGGCAGCGACACCATCGGCAGGTTCATGACACGTTGCATCATAGGAGCCGCGAGGCCAGCAACCCCGCGGCCAGAGCGACGACTCCCCACGAGAATGCGCGCAGCGCCTTCTCCAGCGGCTGAAGCAACGCGGCCTCATCGAGAGCAACCTCCGAGCCATCGGTCATCGTCACCGTCCCCGAGACGGCACGCGTGCGCCGGCGCAGTGACCGCGCCGGGGTGCTCAGCGCCCGCTGGCCGTAAGAGAGCGCAAAGGCGCCGGCAGCCGCCGCGAGCGCCGCGAGCGAGACACTCGCGGTTTGTGCGAAGTAGGCGGTCAGCACCGGGAACGCCCCCCACGACAGGGCAAACCAGAAGTCACCATGCATGTGCCCGCCGAGGAGCTCCAGGTTGTAGGCGAAGACGAAGATCACCCCGAGAGCGATGAAAAGAAGCAGGCCCCAGCCGATGACAGGGATGCCGGCCAGGCCCAGGGCGACCGCGCCCGCGAGGCCGACCACCCCAGCCGTCTTTAGCACCCAGGTCGGAATTGCCGTTCGCAGCGGCCGTCCGTTCAGCTCGTCGAGCGAGTGTGCGGCGATGCCGACCGCCAGGAAGAAGGCGACCAGCGTGGCCGTCAGCCTGAACACGCTCAGCCTCGGCGCAAGGCTCGCGCCGATCACGACGTAGGAGAGGTGCCACGCCGTGTATGGCGGATGTAGCACTGCCCACACGTCGCGACGCCAGCCGCGGCCGAGCGCCGTGTAGTAGGCGGGGGCGAGCGCATCAGGCACGCTTCGTGCCCCACATCACGATGCCTCCGCCAAAGCTCATCTGGCGGTATTCGACGCCCTCCATCCCCGCGGCATCCCACGCGTCGAGCAGACGCTCGAGCGGCCAGCGGCGGTAGTGGTCCGAGATGTTGGGGCCGAGGAACCGCCCCACATCCCACCACGCCCGACCACCAAGCACGAACCCCGCGACGGGAAGCACGGCTCGCGTGTACAGCCACCAGGCGGCGTGGGCGGGCAGGCTGGGTGGCACGTAGAAATCGAGGCCGGCCATCACACCACCTGGCCGCAGAGCACGGGCGAGTTCCCCTATTGTCGCGGGCGGATCGCTCACATATCGAAGGACGTACGTGAAGCTGATCGCGTCGAAAGCGCCGTCAGCGAACGGCAACGACTCGGCGCGGGCGGATTGGAGCTCGATATGCGACTCCAGCCCCGCAGCCGCCACACGGCCGTGGCCGATCTCGAGCATCTCATCGCTGACGTCGACACCCGTCACATGTGCGCTGGTGGACCGCGCGATCGCAACTGCGACGCCGGCGGTCCCTGTGGCGACATCGAGGACCCGACGCGGTTCTGCGGCCGCCACATGTTTGACGAGCTCACCGCGCCACCGAGCGTTCTGCCGGAACGAGAGCACCTCGGCAAGCAAGTCGTATCGCCGAGGCAGGTGGCGAAACAGCTTCACCGCAAACTCGTTCTCAGCGCTGCCTACCGACATGTCATGGCCCACACTACGGGTACTGTGGCCGGAGATGTAGAGCGCTTTGCCGCCTGGCAGCGCGACGTGCTCGAGGCGCGGGCGGGCGCATCTGAGGTGCTCACGATCGGGCCCTTCCGGGTCGCCATGTCCCAGGACAAGGAAGCGCCTTCGATGAGCTGGGTCACGCTGGTCGACGGCTCGACGAGCGAAGCCGAGACTCTCAAGGCGATGCCGAAATTGAAGGCGGCGCTGAAGAAGCACAAGGCGCACCTCGAGATCGAATACAACGAGGCGGTCTTTCCCAAAGTCGGCGCGTGGCTGGAGTCCGCCGGGATGAAGCTGGCGAGGAAGGATCCCTTGTTGGCTTGCCACCCCGAGTCGTTCAAACCATTCGTGGCCCCCGAGGTGCATCTGACCCAGCTCAGGTCAACGGCCATCGCCGCCGAGCTCGAAGCCTTTCAGCAGATTCGATGGACGAATGGCGGCGATGTCATGCGACCCGTTCCACCGATCGATCAGCTGCGGACCGCGCTGGCGGTTCCCGACAGCGTCTTCTTGCTGGCGTGGCTGGATTGGGAGGCGGCGGGCACCGGCCTCTCGCACTCGACAAAGGGAGCCGCTGAGGTCGTGGGCGTGGTCACCGAGAAAAAGCTGCGGCGCCGCGGGGTGGCCGCCACCGTCACGTCCGAGCTGGTCCGGCGGCATTTCGACGGCGGCGGCGACTTCGTCTTCCTGGATGCGGCCAATGAGGAGGCTGCAAAGCTTTACGAGAAGCTTGGCTTCTCGCGATTCGGCGCGAACCTCGTCTATCAGTGAGGGAAGTCCCGGGCGAGAAGCCGCGCTAAGGCCCCATCAGTGAGGGCCGCGTGACTCGGCCTCGCGCGATCGCCGCCAGCGCTCCTCCGCCTCCGCCTTGTCGCCGCGACGCTCCGCCACCAGGGCGAGCGCGCGCCACGTCCAGCCCGGCAGCTGGCGGTCGCCAAGCTCCTCGGCGATGCGGATCGCGTAGCGCAGGTCCTCCTCCGCCTCGTCGAGCCGGCCCAGCTCCCGTTTCGCTATACCACGAGCGGCCCTGGCGTCGGCGAGCTCCCAGCGAGCTCCGAGGTCGGAAAAGATCGCCACTCCGCGGTCGAACCAGGGCAGCGATTCCTCGCGGCGACCGAGGTCGTCCAGCACCCGAGCCCTCTGCACCGCGGTGTTGGCGATCGTGAACTGGTCGCTAGCCTGCTCGGCGAGCGCGCCGGCCTCGTCGATGAGCTTGAGCGCTCCTTCGTGGTCGTTCATCTGGCTGCGGTTGACCGAAAGCGACGTCAGGGCCCGCACCCGTGCCCAATGGTCCTTGGGATCGACGATGTCGAGAGCTCGCCGCCAGATGGCTTCGGCATCTTCGAATCGCTCGCGCGTCCAGGGCACCCAGCCAGCGAAAAGCAGCGTGCGCACGATCGCCCACGGTTCGCCGAGCTGCTCGGCGGCGTTGAGAGAGCGATCGAGCAGCTCTTCCGCTTTGTCGACGTCGGCCTCGTAGTTGATCGCGATGTCGCCCAGGAATCGCAGCGCGAGCGACAGCGCAAAGAGATCCTGGTGCTCTTCCGCCAGGGTCACTGCTCGGCTCAATGCCTCCGTGGCCGATCGATATTCGCCGAGCCAGTAACGCGCCTCGCCCATGCCCGCCAGGATCCTGGCCTCGCGGATGCCCCAGCTTCTCTCCGCGCCGGCCATGACGAGGGCGCGGTCGTAGCGGTCGATGGCCGAGCGGATCTCCATGCGCCTTCGGGCACGGTCGCCGGCGACAAGCAGCGCGTCGGCCGCGCGATCGGGAACGGCCCGGTCGTTGGGGTCGAGGTCGAGCGAGGCGATCGCCGCGAGCTCGAGGTGATCGGCCGCGATCGATCGATGGCCGGCGTCGATCAAGTACTCGGCGACGAGCTGATGGAGGCGCAGGCGCTCTCGTTTCGGCAGGCTGGCGTAAGCGACCTCTTTCAGCGTGGCGTGGCGCATGCGCCAGCTCGACGGCGGCTGGCGCACTATCACCTCGGCGTCCTCGAGCAGCTGGAGCTCCTTGACGTCAGCGGCGCCATCGATCACGTCGAGCTCCGCAAGATCGAACGCGTACATGAACACGGAGGCCCGACGGGCAAGCTCGCGCAGCCTCGCCGGCAAAGCGTCGAGTCTGGCGCTGACCACCGCTTGAACCGTGGGCGGAATGGTCGCGCGAACCGCCGGCCCAGTGCCATCGTCGTTCGGCATGAGCATGCCGGTGGTCTCGATGATGAAGAACGGATTGCCACCGGCGCGTTCGGCGATCTCATACGCCTGCTGCTCTGGAATTCGACCTCCCCCGGACTGTCGGACGAGATTGATCGACTCCGAGGGCGATAGCCGATCCAGGCGCAGCAGTACCGAGTTTCCGCTGGTCGATCCCCAATCCGGCCTCTCCTCGAGAAGCTCGTTACGGGCCAGGGCCACGATCAATGCGCGGCGTGGTCCGCGCCGGCCAGGGGTTGCCAGGCGTTCAACGAGATCCAACATCGCCGGTTTGAGGTTGTGCGCGTCTTCGAAAAGCATCATTACCGGGTGGTCCCAGCTCGCGTAGCCGGCTCTTGATCTTGTCGGGCGGGTCGCCGGCGTCGATTCCGGCCAGGTCTCCGATGATCGCGGCCGCGGGCGAGAACGTCGCCGTGTCGGTGTAGGAGCGTGGCTGGCCTCGCAGCACGACCACCGCGGCCCCAACACCCGCTGCGAGCTCGTCGGCGAGGCGGGATTTGCCGATGCCGGGCTCGCCGAGAACAGTCACGAGCACTGGTCGCCCGGTGGAGGTTGTCAGGCCGAGGCTCTGATCGAGGATTGCCTGCTCGCTGGCACGGCCGACGAATGGGATGGTTCGCCGCGCGGATCGCATCGTCAGCCCATCGATCGGGAAAGCATCGAGACCGGAATCGAAGCCCTTGGCTTTGATATGGCGGCGACGCCCGTACGAGACAGTGGCTGCCGTAAGGGCATGGGTCGTGCCGCCGGCCAGCAGCTCGCTCGGGCGCGCTGCCGACTGCAGCCGCGACGCCAGGTTGACGACCGGACCGGTCACCAGCATCTGGCCACTGGGGTTTCGGCCCATGGCCGCCTCCCCTGATTCGATCCCGATCCGGACCTCGAGCGGCGCTGGAAGGCCCGCCGCCTCCCCCAACCGGTGTGTTCGCGCGCGAATGGCAAGCCCGGCTCGGACCGCGCGCAAGGCATCGTCCTCGTGGACGGTCGGCAGGCCGAAGACAGCCATCACTGCGTCGCCGATGAACTTCTCGGGCCGGCCGCGGAGCGCGAGCAGCTCTTCAGCCGCTGCCCCGAAGAACTGGCCCAAGACCTCCCGGGCTCGTTCGGCGTCGAGCCGGGCCGCGAGGCCGGTCGAGTCGACAATGTCGGCAAAGAGGACGGTGATCATCTTCCGTTCCTCCGTGCCGGCGAGGGGTCCGACCGACGCGCCGCAGTTCGGGCAGAACCGGGCGGCGTCCGGGAGCGGACGGCCGCAAACCGAGCAGGCCAGGACCATACCTGCAGGATATGCTGCAGTCGATGAACGATCCCAAGGTCGACGCTCTCAGCAAGGTGCCGCTGTTTGCGTCGCTCTCCAAGCATGAGCTGGGGTTCGTCGCCAGCCGGGCCGATGAGGTGGACGCGCCGGCGGGCAAGTTCCTGACTACCCAGGGGGAGCCGGGCGATACCTTCTATGTGCTGCTCGACGGCGAGGCTCGGGTGGACATCGACGGCGAGCTGCGGCGCACCCTCGTGCCGGGGGACTTTTTCGGCGAGATCAGCATGCTCGATCGCGGCCTGGGCACCGCCACGATCACCACGACCAAACCCTCACGCCTGCTGGTGATGAGCCACGCGCAGTTCCGAGACGCGATCAAGGCCAACGACGCCCTGTTGATCAAGGTCCTGGCTGCGATGGGCGAGCGGCTGCGGGCCGACCTGGCGGTGAGGCACGAACACGCCTGACCCGAAATAGCCCCGCCGCCTTTTGACAGCGGGGCTGATCATGGGGTCCTGCTCTTAGGACTTGACCATCGCCGGCGGGTCGAGGTGCGGCTCACCCCACACCTCAGCCGTCTGGACGATGCGGATGTTGTTGCCAAACGGATCACGGATGCCGATATCGGTGCCGTAGAAGTGCTTGGTCGGCTCCTGGGTGAACTCGACGCCGCGGGCTTTGAGAGTCTCGAAGGTCTTCTGAATGTTGTCGGTTGTCAGGCCGAGCGTGAAGCCGGTCGCGCCTTTGGTGACGAGCTCACGGACGGTCTCAGTCGTCTTGGCGTCCATCGCCGGCGGTCCTGGCTTCTCGAGTAGGACGTCGCGGCCTTTGTGCCCCGGCACGCATACCGTCAGCCAGCGCATGAAGCCGAGGTCCAGGTCGTTCGAGACCTCGAGCCCGAGCGTGTTGACGTAGAAGTCCTTGGCCTTGTCCTGATCGAGAACGAATATCTGCGACATATTGATGCCTGTGTACATCGGTGATTCCTCCTGGTGATTTGGTCTAGAAGACGAATCCGATGCTAGGTTCCGTTCGAGGACCTGGCTTCTCCAAAACTGCTAGGTCTCATGTAGGCCATCGTGAAGCAGCTCGGCACCGCTTTGACCTCGGCGCGCTCGCGATATTCGCTGGGCGTGACCCCGACGACGTCACGAAATGTGCGGCTGAAGGTGCCGAGGCTGTTGAAGCCGACATCGAAGCAGATGTCGGTGATGCTTCGTTCGGTCTCGCACAACTTGAACATCGCGCGCTCGACCCGCCGGCGCTGGAGGTAGCGGTGCGGCGTCTCGCCGAAGGTCGCGCGAAACGTCCTTATGAAGTGGGCCTCGGAGACGAACGCAATCTCGGCGAGATTATGGATGTCGAGTGGCTGCGCGTAGGCGCGATCGATCGCGTCCCGGGCGCGAAGCATGCGGCGATTGAGCTCCTCGACGGCCCTGCTCATGTGGTCCAAGTATCGTCGTAGGTCATGGCATCGTGGGCTGAGTTCGAGGCTGCTGAGCCTGACTTCGCGTTGCGAGTCCAGAAGCTCATGTCCGCACGGAAGCATCTGACGATGGCCACGCTGCGCCGCGACGGCTCGCCGCGGATCAGCGGAACCGAAGTCGAGTTCGCGGATGGTCAGCTGCGCGTTGGGTCGATGCCTGGTGCTGTCAAAGCCATGGACCTTCGCCGCGATGGCAGGGTTGCGATTCACGGTTCAACAGTCGATCCGCCGGCGGACAACGCCGCGGGATGGAAGGGGGAGGCGAAGATCGCCGGCATCGCGCACGAGGTCGATTCAGGCGGTGATGCTCACCGATTCGTAATCGAAATCTCGGAGGCGGTGATCACGCGCCTGAACGAAGCCGGCAACCGGCTGGTGGTCGAGTCGTGGACTCGCGCCCGCGGCTATCGGACGATGGAGCGGGAGTGAAAGCCGCAAAATACGCGGCATGCTGCAGTACGTCGACCTCGCCACCCTGGAGGGGAGCCTCGATCACATCCGCAATGCGCCGGCGGACGCGGGGACACTCGAGCTGATCGTCCGGCGGCCGGCCGTGGACGAGCGGGAGGTACTCACCAAAGTTCGACTCGATGCCGTCGACGGCGTGGAAGGCGACACCTGGCGCGTTCGCGGCAGCAGCCGGACCGCGGACGGCGGTCCGAGTCCGGATTCGCAGCTGACCGTCGTGAACGCGAGGGCGTCCGCCGCCATCGCCGGCGACCGCGACCGTTGGCCCCTTGCCGGCGACCAGCTTTACGTCGACCTCGACATCAGCGTCACGAACCTGCCGGCCGGTAGCCGGGTTCAGATCGGGTCGGCGGTGATCGAGTTCAGCGAATCCCCGCACACGGGATGCGCAAAGTTCCAGTCGCGTTACGGCAACGATTCACTCAGATTTGTCAACTCCCCGGTCGGCCGCGAGCTCCGTCTGCGGGGAGCCAACTGCCGTGTCGTCGTGCCGGGCGTCGTGCGGGTGGGCGATACGATCAGGAAGCTCTCGAGCTAGGAGAGCGACCGACTTTCCTGCGCGATCGGTGCCGCGCTCAGCTTGGCGAGATTGTGACGATCACGTTGCCCTTCTTGTGACCCAGGTCGACGTAGCGGTGCGCCTCGACAATCTCATCCAGCGTGTAGCGGCGGTCGATCACCGGCCGGACCGCGCCGCTCTCGGCGAGTTCCTTCAGCACCAACAGGTCTGACTTCTTGGTCCTCGGGAACGCATCATCGACGGACATCGACACTCCGCCCGATGCGAGTACCGCGCCGGCGTTGAGCATCGCCTTCGCGCTCTTCCGTTTGCCAACGGCGTCGAAGATGAGGTCGTAGCGGCTGCCGCTCTGTGTGAAGTCGTCCTTCGTATAGTCGATCACGGTGGTCGCACCCAGCGACCGCACAAGCTCCAGGTTCGCGGTGCTGCAGACGCCGGTCACCTCGGCGCCGAGATGCGTGGCCAGCTGTACCGCCGACGTGCCGATCGCCCCCGAGGCTCCATAGACCAGCAGCCGCAGGCCCTTCCGAACATTCAGGCGACGCATGAAGAACGCGGCGAGTAGCCCACCATAGGGCAGGGCGGCGGATTCCTCGTAGGTGAGGTTGGCAGGTCGAAGTGCGAGCGCCGAGCTCGCCGACCAGCACACCTTCTCTGCGTATGTGCCGGCGCGGAAACTGTCCATTCCAAAGACCTGGTCACCTGGCTTGAAGGCGGTTACCTCGCGGCCGACCGACTCGATCTCGCCAGCCGCGATCATGCCGATAATCCCCCTCCGCGGCGCCCTGATGCCGAAAGCCACTCGCATGAGGGGGCGGTAGTGGCCGCGCAGCTTGAGGCCTCTCACGATGCAGTCGCTCGCTGTGACCGCGGTCGCGACAAGCCGGATGCACACTTCCTTGTCCCGCGGACGCGGGTCGGGCACAGTTCTGATCTGGAGCACCTCGGGCGGCCCGTACGCCGTGCAAACGGCGGCTCTCATCTCGTCTCCCCAGGTCGCCGCTCAAGCGCGGACACAAGTTCGGTGACGACGACGATAGGCGCCGGCCGAGCGACGGAAGCGGGGTTTCGCGGCCCGCTGCCGCTAGGAAAACGGGCGAGGTAGCAATCGAGGGTCACGGTGCCATTGTGCCCAAGCTGATCGCAAACCTGCGACGACCTGCCCGCCGGCCGCGAATTCCGCATAGATCGACCGGGACTAGGAGGGTAAATGCAAGGTCGGTAAGGAGGCGAAGACAGCTGCCGCCAAGTTGGCAGCAAGACGGCCCGCGCTCGGCATGAACCGTAATCGCAGGGACGCGGGGGCGGGGATTTAGCGCCTCGGCTTTTTCATATCAGGACAAGAATTGCTACGTTCAAGATGCGGGGAGGTGCAGAATTTCGCCCGAACCAATGGTCCAGTGAAAGTCCGCTTGCTCCCCCTTTTGGCGCTGCTGGCTGTAGGTTGCCAAGGCCCCTTCGGGCTGGGCGGTCCACCTAGTCCTCAAGACATTGCCAACAAGCCCGGACAGTCTGCGATGCAGGATGGCCACTTCAAAGTGACTGCCGTAATTGTCAGCGGAGCTACTCACACGAACGGCTCGGGTGATGGTGTGCTAGCGCTGAAGGGAAAAGTCGGCCTGAAGTTGAACATTCAGGTCAGTTCGGGCTTGCTCAACGTTGGCGTCGATCTGATCGCCGTTGGTGGTAAACAGTACGAACGAATCGGCAACGGTGCATGGAGCATTACGACTGATACCGCGAGTCCAGGCAACGCTTCTCATGGCATCCCGACCTATGTGGGCGAGAGCCAGATCGGCAACGACAAGGCCTGGCATATTCGGTCGAAGCAAACGGGAACC
>WNFO01011573.1_pt1 | contig 13274 bp, 9 predicted proteins | sample 5400251 | NCBI WGS metagenome assembly WNFO01 (sample SAMN13153354, study PRJNA577476) | soil metagenome | isolation source: 100 cm saprolite under Madrone tree | place: USA:California | collected 2016-06-14 | reverse complement strand
CGCTTTACGGGCTGGCTCTCGGAATGGCAGACCGCATCGGCGGGCCGGTGATGATCTGTGCGCGGCGGGAGTCAGCGCCACATTCTTTCTTGTTGTTGCCGCAATGCTGTCGTGCTGTTCCATCCGCTGCAACGGAATGGAGGACGATGTTGTGAAGTTGAACAGGACCGCGACGCTGACAGGCTGTGCAAGCCTGGTGTTGGGAAGTTTCTTGCTGGCCCCGATGGCCCATGCGGCACAACAGGGATGCTCGGTCGAAAAGCTTCAAGGCCGCTACGTTTTCACCGGCCAAGGCACAAACCTGCATTACGGCGCGTTCGACTTCGATGGCGCGGGAAAATTTTTGGGCAAGCAGACCTCGCTGCGCTACAAGACATCGATCCAGCGAGAAAACTTGAGCGGCACGTACCATCTGGAGGCGGACTGCACGGGAACCATGACCCTCGAAGGTCAACCGGGCGGGACGGCGCATTGGGACGTCTTCGTCACCAGTGATGGCAAGAAGGGGCGCATGATCCGGACGGATTCCGGTACGATGGGCGTCCGCACCTTCGAACAATAGCGGGGCGGCTCGAAGCGGCGGCTCCCTCCCTTGCGATCGGGGCCGCGCTCTGGTCGCCGGCGAAGGCGCTATCGAATTGCAGGCGCGCGCCGGACGAAATTGAGCACGCGCCCGTCGATCAGCAGCAGCGCGCTGCCGGTCACGAGGGCGCCGACGATCTCGCGCAGCGAGATGCTTTCGCCCAGCACGAGATAGCCGAGCAGAATAGCCGTCACCGGAACGAGAAGCGTCACCAGCATGACGTTGGTCGAGCCCGAGCGCTGCAACACGTGGAAAAATACGATATAGGCCAGCGCAGTCGACAATCCGGCGAGGCCCATCATCGCCAGCCACGTCGTTTGCGCCCGGCATCGGCAATTGCCACGGACGTTCGAAGACCGCCGCGATGATGGTCATCATCAGACTCGACGCCAGCAATTGAAACGTCGCCGTCGCAAGCGGCGGCGAGTTCGACAGCTTACGCCGTGCACAGAGTGCGGCCAGATTTTAAGGCTTGCGCAAACAAAGGCCTACGGTCGGTGACGTCCCGCATTTTGCGCCGTCCGGCGCGCCACCGCTCGGACAGAACACCGACACCAGGGTCTCATTGGCTTCGCAGCTTGCCGCCCCGTCCGCCTGGACCGACCTCAGGTTGACCGTCGCCTCGCCTTTGTCGCCTTTTTCGCCCTTGTCGCCGGGTGCGCCTTTTTCGCCGGGTGTACCTTGCGGCCCCTGCGCACCTTGCGCGCCAGGCTGTCCCTGAGCGCCGGCCACCCCCTGAATGCCCTGCGCACCCTGCGGACCGGCCGGACCCTGTGCGCCCGGCTCACCTTTCGGCCCCGGATCCCTGCTGCAGGCGCCAAGCGAAAGTGCCAACCCAACGACGACTATGGGAAAAACTCTCTTCATGATCCCCCCGCAATGAATGATTGTGTCACCGGCTGCACGAAAGGCAGCATCAAGACAAGGCCGCCGACCGCGTCAGTTCGGCGACGTTAGGTATCGGAGTGAAGCGATGCAATAGCGGCGGCGCTATTTCGCGTTGCCGCCCTTTGCCCGCGACACGATCTCGATCATCTTTCCTTCATCGTCATCGGGCGCATAGGCCTTCGCGCGATCATAGGCCTCGACCGCGGCGCGTCCCATCACGGGAACGGCGGACAACAGGCTCTCGGCCAACGCGACCGCATAGGCGGCGTCCTTATGCCGCAGCGCGGCGGTGAAGTTTGCGCCGGCAAAATTCCGCGCGACCATCCGCTTGGAATGACGGATCACCTGCGGACTGCCGGCAACGCCGGTCTCGATCGCTTCCAGCACCAGCTTCATGTCGAGGCCGGCCTGCTCGGCGATCGCAAGGCCCTCCGCGATGCCGGCAATCTGAATCGCTCCCATCAGATTGTTGATCAGCTTGTAGACGGTGCCGTTACCGACGGCGCCGAAATGCCGGATCGTCGTTGAGAGCGGCGTCAGATAGGGCCGCGCGCGCTCGAGATCGGCGGGCTCGGCGCCGACCAGCAGCGTCAATTTTCCGCTTGCCGCGGCATCCGGCAAACCGGTGACCGGACTGTCGACATAAACCAGACCTGATTCACGAAGCTCGCGCGCCAGCGCAAGCGCGTGGCCGTACGACACGGTCGAACATTCGATCGCCAGCGTGCCGGGTTTGGCCGTCCTGACGGCCCCATCCTTGCCGAGCCAGACCGCGCGCGACGCCTCGTCGTCGGCGACCATGGTCACCACGGCGTCGGCGCCGTCAGCTGCGTCCGCTGGCGAAGCCGCCCATCGCGCGCCCCGCGCGATCAGATCCTCGGCTTTCGCTTTGCTGCGATTCCAGACCGCGACCGCAAAGCCGCCATCGAGATAGCGGCCGGCCATGCCGTGCCCCATGCGCCCGAGGCCGATGAAGGCAACCTTTGTCATTTGTTACTCCACATCCTCGATGGAAGGCGGCGGAGCGCCGAACGCGCGTTGCGCCAGCGTCGCCGCCATGAATTCGTCGAGGTCGCCGTCGAGCACCCCCGAGGTATCGGACGTCTGCACGCCGGTGCGAAGATCCTTCACCATCTGATAGGGCTGCAGGACATAGGAGCGGATCTGGTGGCCCCAGCCGATGTCGGTCTTGGCGGCCTGGTCGGCGGCGGCCTGCTCCTCGCGCTTCTTCAGCTCGATCTCGTAGAGCCGCGCGCGCAACATGTCCCACGCCTGCGCCTTGTTCTTGTGCTGCGAGCGTCCGGCCTGACAGACCACCGCAACGCCGGTCGGAATGTGCGTGAGCCTTACGGCCGACTCGGTCTTGTTGACGTGCTGCCCGCCGGCGCCGCCCGATCGCATGGTATCGACACGAACGTCGGACTCGGCGATGTCGATCTTGATCGAGTTGTCGACCACGGGAAAGATGGCGACGCTGGAAAACGAGGTATGCCGGCGCGCGTTGGAATCGAACGGCGATATCCGCACCAGCCGGTGCACGCCGGCTTCGGTCTTCAGCCAGCCATACGCATTATGACCGCTGATCTGGATGGTGGCGGATTTGATTCCGGCCTCTTCGCCTTGGGTCTCTTCCAGATATTCGATCTTGAAGCCATGCTTCTCCGCCCAGCGCGTGTACATGCGCAGCAGCATCGCCGCCCAGTCCTGGCTCTCGGTCCCGCCGGCGCCGGCGTGAACCTCGAGATAGGAGTCGAACCGGTCGGCCTCGCCGCCAAGCAAGGCTTCGAGCTCGCGGCGCGCGACTTCCTTCTTGAGGGCCTTCAGGGCGGTCTCGGCTTCCGCCACCACGCCTTCATCGCTCTCGGCCTCGCCGAGTTCGATCATGCCGATATTGTCCTCAAGCTCGCGCTCGACCTTGCCGATGCCACCAAGCGAATCCTCCAGCGAGGTCCGCTCCTGCATCAGCTTCTGCGCTTTCTGGGGATCGTTCCAGAGATTGGGGTCTTCGGCGAGCTTGTTCAGCTCCGCGAGGCGCGCCGTGGATGCATCGACGTCAAAGATGCCTCCTCAGCAGCCCGACCGACTGCTTGATCTCTTCAACGAGGCGTTCGACTTCAGCGCGCATGGGTTCTCTGATCTGCGGCACGAAGCCGCCGTTATCAATGCTTCGAGGGATGTAGCGGCGCGCGCCACAAAGCGCAACGCTCGAGACGCGAACCGGTTTCCACCCCGGATCAAGTCCGGGGCGGACTTTCGCTTGAAAACTCTCTAGTAAAGGCCGCCCGTGCCTGGACGGAACAGGCTGCGATCCGCGTCGGGGGATGGCTGCAGCGTCGTCCGCCCGTCGGCATCGGCAACGCCGATCACGGAGTAATTATCCGGCGGCGCGGTGCCCGGCTTGAAGGCTTCGAGAACCGTTCTTCCACTGCCCGGACCGGCCCGCATTCCCGACATCTGATCGACGGTGATCAGCTTGATACCCGCAGGCACCTTGAACGGAATCGCCGGCTTGTCGGCGAGCGCGAGCTTCATGAAATCCTTGGCGATGGGCGCTGCGGTGCGGCCACCTTGTGCGCTTCTGCCCAGAGTGCGGGGCTTGTCGTAGCCAAGATAGAGACCGACCACGAGATCCGGCGAAAAGCCGATGAACCAGACATCTTTTTCATCATTGGTGGTGCCGGTCTTGCCGGCGATCGGCTTGCCCACTTCGCGCATCACGGTCGCCGTGCCGCCCTGGACAACGCCTTCCATCATCGAAGTAATCTGATAGGCCGTCATCGCATCCAGCACCTGTTCCCTGCGATCTACCAGCTGCGGCTCGGGCTGATTCTTCCAGCCGCCCGGCGCGTCGCAGCCGCGGCATTCGCGCGCGTCATGCTTGAAGATGGTATGGCCGTAACGGTCCTGGATGCGATCGATCAGGGTGGCCTTCACCCGCCGGCCGCCATTGGCGAACATCGAATAGGCCGTGACCATTCGCATCACCGTGGTCTCGCCGGCACCGAGCGCGTACGACAGGTAATTCGGCAACTCGTCATAGACCCCGAAGCGCTTTGCATATTCGCCGATCAAGGGCATGCCGATGTCCTGCGCCAACCGCACCGTCACCGTGTTAAGCGAAAATCTCAGCGCGTTACGCAAGGTCGTGGGGCCACGATAATGGCCGGCCGAATAGTTCTCCGGACGCCAGACGCCGCCGCCTTGCCCCTGATCGATTTCGATCGGCGCATCGACCACGACCGTCGATGGCGTATAGCCGTTGTCCAGCGCGGACGAGTACACGATGGGTTTGAAGGAGGATCCCGGCTGCCGGTAGGCCTGCGTCGCACGGTTGAACTGGCTCTGGTCGAACGAGAAACCGCCGACCATCGCCAGCACGCGGCCGGTCCAGGGGTCCATCACCACCATCGCGCCGGAAACCTCCGGGAGCTGGCGCAGCCGGTACTGGCCCTCGACGATACTACCATCTTTTGCAATCAGCGGGTCGGCATAAACAATGTCGCCGGGGCTTAGCACCTGCGAAACCGATGACGGCGTCCTGCCGCGTGCCGGGCCCGAGGCGGCCTTTGCCCATCTGACCCCGTCAAGCGTGATGTTTCCGGTTTGCCGTTCCTTCGAAACCGCGCCACCCAATTCACGGCCCGGCTGAAAACCAATCCGGGCGGACTGGTCGCTGGTCTCCAGCACCACGGCCATCCGCCAGGGCGAGATGTCCGAGAGCGATTTGACGTCGGCAAGCTTCACGCCCCAATCGCCGGAGATATCGAGCTTGCTGGTAGCACCGCGCCAGCCCTGCGCTTCGTCATAGGTGACGAGGCCGGCCGCCATGGTCTTGCGCGCCATCACCTGCAGCTTCGGATCCAGCGTGGTCCGTACCGACAGGCCGCCTTCATAGAGCTTCTTTTCGCCGTAGCGCTCGAACACATCGCGGCGGACTTCCTCGGCGAAATACTCGCCGGCGAACGTGTGCGCGGCATTGCTCCGGTTGGTCACGATCAGCGGATCCTTGCGGGCCTTGTCGGCATCGGCCTGCTTGATCCAGCCATTTTCGAGCAGCCGGTCGATCACGTAATTGCGGCGTTCAATGGCGCGGTCGCGGTTCTTCACCGGATGGAGCGATGACGGAGCCTTGGGCAGCGCCGCCAGGTAGGCCGCCTCCCCAATGGTAAGTTCATTCACCGATTTGTCGAAATAGACCAGCGAGGCCGCGGCGATGCCGTAGGCGCCGAGGCCGAGATAAATTTCATTGAGATAGAGTTCGAGAATCTTGTCCTTTGAGTAGGTGCGCTCGAGGCGCATCGCCAGCAAGGCTTCCTTGATCTTGCGGGTGAACGACACCTCATTGGTCAGAAGAAAGTTTTTGGCGACCTGCTGGGTGATCGTGGAAGCACCCTGCGGCCGGCGGTTCGAGCCATAATTCTGCGCAAAGAGCACCGCGGCGCGCGCCATGCCGGTAAAGTCGATGCCACCATGTTCATAGAAGTTCTTGTCCTCGGCCGCCAGGAACGCGTTGATGACCAGTTTTGGAACCGCCTGGATCGGCAGATACAGCCGGCGTTCCTTGGAATATTCGCCCAGCAGCGCGCCGTCCGAGGCATGGACACGCGTCATTACCGGCGGCTCATAATCCTGAAGCTGCGAATAGTCCGGCAAATCCTTGGAGAAATGCCAGATCAGCCCCGCGGCCGCGGCCACGCCCACCAGAAACACAACGGTTCCTGCGGCAAACAAGAAACCTATGAACCGCACCAGAAAACGCATGATAAAAGTTCCGTTTCAGCCCCGCGCCATCATAACCGGCGCCATCCCCAGCGTGAAGAGTGCTTCGGATCGATTTGCGATTCCGCGAATGCGCGCAATACATTGGCCGCGATGGTCTTTTGATCGATTCCGAAGACGTCGCGGTAGCTTTTTATTTTCTATAGGGCCGTCGCTGTGGCCAAACTAGGGCTTTCCACAATCCGACCGCTCGGTGTTCAATTCGTCGGCCCTGCCTTCGCCACGCGTTTGGCGAAGAAAACGTCGATCGCCTGCGCCATCGATCCAACGGTCCGGGCTCGCCAGCTGTCCGATTTCATGTGTTCGAGATCATCCTTGTTCGAGGCATAGCCAAGCTCAACAAGGACCGACGGCACGTCGGGGCCTTTCAGTACCTTAAACCCGGCCGATTTCAGCGGGTGCTTGTGCATCCGTACGGACGTTTTCATCTCGCTCATCAGCTGGCGCGCGAATCGGTTCGAGAAGGTGCGGGTTTCGCGCCGGACCAGATCGATCAGAATGTCGGCCACCTCGGCAGGTTCCTCGGTGAGCTTGACCCCGCCGATGGCGTCGGCCCTGTTTTCCGCCTCAGCCAGCCGTTCCGCCTCTGCGTCGGAGGCCTTGTCGGACAGGGTGTAGATCGTGGCGCCCTGGGCATCGCCTTCGCCAGGCGGCAGCGCGTCGGCATGAATCGACACGAACAGCGCCGCCGACTGATTGCGGGCAATCGTGACCCGGTCGGCGAGCGGAATGAAGGTATCGTCCTCGCGGGTCATGACAACACGATATTTGCCGGCTTTCTCAATGCGATCGCGCAAGGCCAGCCCGAATCCCAACACCAGGTCCTTTTCGTTTTCGCCGCCGGCCTGCGTGCCATTGTCGACGCCGCCATGGCCCGGGTCGATCACGACCACCGGACGCGAATCCGCCGCCGGCGCCGCCGCGGCGGGTTCGGGCACAGCCGTCTTCATCGCGACGACGGGGTCTGCGGCGACGGAGAGGGCTGGTCTCAGCTCTGGCCGGCTTTCGGCGGCGAGCGACTGGACGAAGCCAGTGCGATCGACCTGTTCCAGCTCAAGCACGAGCCGCGGAGGCTGGCCGTTGGCCGCGTCCAGTACGTAGGATTTTGCGATCCGGGCCGGGCCGGTCAGATCGAACACGATCCGGGAGCCGCCCGGCATCACCAGGCCATAGCGGAACGCCTGGATGAGCCCGCGCCCAGTGGCGCCGGCTTCGGCCGGCAGTCGAAAGTCGACCTGGGGAATATCCACTACCACCCGATACGGATCGGCGAGCGTAAAGGCGCGAAACTGGATGGGCTTATCGAGGTCAAGAACAAACCGGGTTTGCTTGGCGTCACCGGCCAGGCGCGCGTCCGAGGCGATCGGAAAGCCCGGGGCGGCGGTCGGGTTCGGCGATTGCTCCTCGGCCGCGCCGACCCCCGCGGACCCGGAACACAGCAATGCTGCAGCGCACAATAGCGCGCTTCCCAGCAAAAACCAATTATTTGCGCGGTTCGCCAACGAATCTGTGCCTCCGAGCAGCCCTCTTACCGCAATAGGACCGCAGGGTTAACTGCAGCTTAAAACTGTTCCCCAAATAAGGCCAAGTGTCGGTTGTGTCGCGTTCAGCCTCCCGGTGCAGCGCCGGAGCCTTCGAAACTTCGGAGATTCCAGCGTCTTTCCGATCCCTCCGCAGCCAGCGCAGCGCGCGGCTGACAAGGAGCGGCGGTTTCGAGCCCGAGCGGCGTCCGGTCCCAGGTCACCAGATTGCTCCAGGGACGGCTTCAGACACGGTATAACCGATTATCCGGGCCTTTAGGGCCCGATATGCGATGGCCGGCGAGCGCCTTGGCGCTGCGTCGGGCTTTCAGCGACAGACAAGGCGGCGTCTTTGCCGCCCACGTGTTCAGACGGGCCGACGCTTGATGCGCCAGACAGTGTTGCCGACCGTGATCCGGGTAAGAACTGCGCCGAGGCGGAGCGAAAGCTCCACGCGACGCTTTGCTCCGGGATCCCGTTCGGCCCGGCGCCCCGGGTTGCGTTTTGGCCTTCCCCTCACCCCCGAATCAGGTGGACCGTCGCGTCACCCGGCCGCGCGACACGCGCTCCCGGTTGAACGCGCCCCCCGCCGTCATGAGTTCCAAAATGCCCAACAAAATGTTGATCGATGCTACCCACCCGGAAGAGACCCGGGTTGTCGTGGTCCGCGGCAATCGCGTCGAAGAGTTTGATTTCGAGACCGCCCAGCGCAAACAACTGCGCGGCAACATCTATCTCGCCAAGGTCACGCGGGTAGAGCCGTCGCTGCAGGCGGCCTTCATCGAGTACGGCGGCAACCGCCACGGCTTTCTCGCCTTCAGCGAAATCCATCCGGACTATTATCAAATCCCGGTCGCCGATCGCCAGGCGCTGATCGAAGCCGACGAACGCGCCCATCGCGAGGCCGAGGAGGAGAGCGAAAACCGCTCCAACCGCCGCCGGCCGCGCCACCGCAACTCGCGCCGCCGCGGCAATGGCGAGCGCATCCAGAGCGAGATCATCGAGAACGCAGGCACCGATCCGTCACCGGCCGCCCGGCCGCCTGAAGGTCACCCACACGCAGAAGACTTGCACACGGAAGACCTGCACCCGGAAGACTTGCCCGCCGAAGGCTTGCACACCGAACACTTGCACGCCGACGATTTGCACGCCCACCCCGACGATGCCGGACATCACGGCGGCGACGCGGAACATCATGATCATGACGATCATGAGCATGACCATGCTCACGAAGGGCACGACCATGCGCACGATGAGCATGACCATGCGCCGGCGAGCGGGGCAGAAGCGGCGCAGTTTCAGCCCGATACGCCGGTTTCGGCGGCGGCGGAAGCATCTGTCGCCACTGCGCCGGATGCGCCGGCCAAGGTGGAAGCCCACGGCGAGTCCGCCCATGATGAGCGCACCCACCAGGAGCATGCGGAAGAAAACGCCGCCCATGCCGAGGACGCCGCATCAGCCGAACATGCCGGTGAACACCAGGCTTTGCCTCACGACGAGCATTCGGCCCAACCGCATGGCGACGAGAACCACGAAGATGACGACGACGGCGACGACGCCGAGGAAGAAGTCGTCGAATCCGTCGGCGGCGACGACGTCATGGAAGAGGTGCCGGAGCGCGCCTTCCGTCCGCGCCGGCAATACAAGATCCAGGAAGTCATCAAGCGCCGTCAGGTGATGCTGGTGCAGGTGGTCAAGGAAGAGCGCGGCAACAAGGGTGCGGCGCTGACGACCTACCTCTCGCTGGCCGGCCGCTATGCGGTTCTGATGCCCAACACCGCGCGCGGTGGCGGCATCAGCCGCAAGATCACCAGCGCGCAGGATCGCTCGCGGCTGAAGGAAGTGGTGCAGGATCTCGACGTGCCCGAGGGCATGGGCATCATCCTGCGCACCGCGGGCGCGTCGCGCACCAAGCCTGAAATCAAGCGCGACTTCGAATATCTGATCCGCATGTGGGAAACCGTGCGCGACATGACGTTGAAGTCGCAGGCGCCGACCCTGGTCTACGAGGAAGGCTCGCTGATCAAGCGTTCGCTGCGCGATCTCTACAACAAGGAGATCGATGAAATCCAGGTCGCGGGCGAAGCCGGCTATCAGGAAGCCCGCGATTTCATGAAGATGCTGATGCCCTCGAACGTTCGCGCGGTCAGGCAATATCGCGACGGCCAGCCGCTGTTCTCGCGGATGGGCGTCGAGAGCCAGCTCGACGCGATGTTCTCGCCGACCGTGCAATTGCGATCCGGCGGCTACATCGTGATCAACCAGACCGAGGCGCTGGTTTCGATCGACGTCAATTCCGGCCGTTCCACCCGCGAACATCACATCGAGGATACCGCGCTCAAGACCAACCTTGAGGCTTCCGAAGAAGTCGCCCGCCAGCTGCGCCTGCGCGATCTCGCCGGCCTGATCGTCATCGACTTCATCGACATGGACGAGAAGCGCAACAACCGCTCGGTCGAGCGCAAGCTCAGCGATTGCCTGAGGCAGGACCGTGCGCGAATCCAGGTCGGGCGCATCTCGCATTTCGGCCTACTCGAAATGTCCCGTCAGCGCATTCGCGCCAGCGTGCTGGAGAGTTCGACCGAGCCCTGCTCGCAGTGCGGCGGCAGCGGTCATGTGCGTTCGGTATCGTCGGTGGCGTTGCAGTTGCTGCGCGGACTCGAGGAAATCCTGATGAAGGGCGCGACCCACAATCTCGTGGTGCGCACCCGGACCGACGTCGCGCTTTACGTTCTCAACCACAAGCGCGGCCATCTGCGCGATCTCGAAAACAGCTTCAAGGTGACGCTGGCCGTGATCGCCGACCCGACCGTCAGCGGCCAGCAGTCGTTCATCATCGATCGCGGCGAGCAGGTGCATACGCTGGAGGCCGCCAAGGCGCTGCTGGCGGCGCAGGTTGCGGCTTTCCCGGCCTATGTCGAAGAAGCCTCCGACGACGAAGAGCCGTTCGACATCGAAACCGAGTCGGAAGTGGAAACCGAAGAGACCGAAGGGCTGGCCGACGATGCGCCGGTCAGCGAGGCGAGCGACGGCGAAACCGACGCGGACGGCCACAAGCGCAAGCGGCGGCGGCGGCGGCGCGGCCGTCCCGGCGAAGCGCGCGACGGCGCGCCTATGCGTGACGAGAGTGAAATTCCCAGCATTGCGTCCGATGCGCCAGCGGTTGCCGGCGCGATCGCGGATGACGGCGAATCCGACGAGGACGAAGGCGAGGAGCAGCCCGGCGCGGCCCGCGCCGATCAGGCGGCAGGCGGCGAGCGAAGGCCCCGCCGTCGCGGACGCCGGGGCGGTCGCCGCCGGCGCGGCGGACCGGAAGATGGTCTGGCCGGATCGATCGTGGACGAACTAGGGCCGATACCAGTTTCGGAAGCGACGGATGCGGTTGCCGATTTCGACGGCTATTCGGCCGAACCGTCGCTGCCGGTTGTTCAACCGGAATCCATTGCACCAGCGCCCGAGCGACAGCATGCAGATCCTGTCCCGCAGGAGGCGCCTCGCGCGTCCATGCAGGAGGCATCTCCCGCATCCGTACCGGAGGACACCGCTCAAGAGGCCGAAAGAGCCGCGCGGCGCCGCTCAACAGTACGCGAAAAGGTGAGCTTCATGGTCGACGCCCGGCCGGATGCAGCGGCGGCTGCTGTCAATCACAGCCAGCCCGAGCCGACCACTACGTCCCCCGCCCCAGCCCCTGCGGAAGAAACCGCGCCTGAGTCGACAGATGACACCCAGCCGCGTCGCGCCGGCTGGTGGTCGCGGCGCTTCGGCGGCGGCGAATAAGAATTCTGGTTTGTGAGACGAAAAAACCGCCCGGGCAAAACCGGGCGGTTTTGTTTTGTCAAAAGTTGAATTAGGAACTGTACTCGTAAAGCCAAATCAGCGAGCCGCGCCTGGCCATATCCGCTCTGGAGCGCATGGCGGACCGACAGTCGATTCGGCACATTGGGCTTGAAATGAAGGCGGCGGCCGACCGGGGCGGCCTTACTTTCTTTGGCGGCTGCAGCATGGCGAAGTCGGCGACGGTCGGACTAAGCTACGGGGCGCTCCGAAAGGAGTGCCTGGACGCAGTCAGACAGTGGCCCGGCTGCGAGACCATCGGCGGCATTCAAATTCTTCGAGACGCAATACCGGGCGGTTTTTCGGTCCGGGTGACGTTGTACGGCACGGCCGAGAAGAAAATCGCCGATCGCGCCATCAGTTGCGTCCAGCGCGAGAAGCGGCGGCATTTCCATCTCAATGACTGATCGGAGCAGACTCTAGACCATGATCCGATTGGACTGAATCGGATCCTAATGCCGCAGCAGGGACAGCACGAGCACAAGCACCAGCAGCGCGGCCACCCCCTGCCAGAACAGAACGGGGTTGCGTTCCAGAAGCGTCCGCGGCCGGTTGACCGCATGCGGCGCCCGCGCCGGTCCGGCTTCCATCTCGACGGCAAATTCGGCCATGTCGCGATAACGTTCGGCGGGATCGATTGCCATCGCGCGGCCGAGTGCGGCCTGCAGCCAGGCCGGGAGGTCCGGGCGCAAGGCGCAGAGCGCGATCGGCCGCTTCCGGCGCGGCGGGCTGGTGGCGTCGGGATTGCCATAGGGGAATTCGCCGGTGAAGGCGCGGAACATGGTGACGCCGAGGGCGTAAATGTCGGTCGCCTCGTTGCCGGGTTCGCCGTCAAGCATTTCGGGCGCCATGTAGGCAGGGGTACCCGGAATCTCCTCGGGCGGAAAATCCTCCATTCCCGCTATGCGAACTACCCCGAGATCGATCAGCTTCATCGATCCCTCCCCCTCGAGAATCACGTTGTCCGGCTTGATGTCGCGATGCACGATGCCGGCGCGGTGCAGCGCCGCCGCCGCCCGGGCCAGCCTGATCGCGATATCACGTCCCTCCTCTAGTCCCACTGCAGGCCGACGCGTCAGCCGGCTCTCCAGCAATTCGCCCTGATAAAGCGGCATGACGGTGTAGAGGCAGCTCTGCCGGCCCGGCGGCAGCTCGATGATGTGGCCAAGCCAGGGACTGGTCACGCGCGCGCCCACCCACGCCTCACGGACAAAGGCCGCACGGTAGGCGGCGACGCTCGCCACTTGGGGCTTTGGAAACTTCAGCGCCACTTCGCCACCCTCGACCTCGTCCTCCGCACCGAACAGGCGGCTGTACCGGCCATCGGACAGCAGCACTTTGAGCACAAAGCCATCGATCGTCTCGCCGCCGAGCGGCACCGGGATGATCGGCAGTTGCGCGATGTTGGCGCCGATTTCAGCCGATTCCGCCGTCGGCAGGCCCACCACGTCGAGCACCAGAGCTGTGCAGTTGTCGCTGCTGTCGGATTGGAGCGCGGCCGCCACCAACGCACGCGCGGTATCCTCGGAAGAAACGCGCTCGCGCATGATGTCGGCGATGGTTTCCGCCGCGAGGTAGGCGTGCACGCCATCGCTGCAGAGCAGAAAGCGGTCGTGCTGCGCCACCGGCTGGTTGGTGTAGTCCAGCCGCACCTCGGTCTCGACACCCAA
>WNFO01003536.1_pt1 | contig 13274 bp, 20 predicted proteins | sample 5400251 | NCBI WGS metagenome assembly WNFO01 (sample SAMN13153354, study PRJNA577476) | soil metagenome | isolation source: 100 cm saprolite under Madrone tree | place: USA:California | collected 2016-06-14 | reverse complement strand
GTCGTCAGGCTGACGGTATGCGCGGCATGCTTGTAGACGATCGTCGCAACCGGATCGTGGCCAACGACATCCACGCGGCCGCCCACGAGCACGAAGCCCTGCGCCGCGAGGTCAGGGACCTGAGGCGATTCCGGCAGGCGCGATGTGAACCAGGGCTTGACCGTATGGCGGTCAGAAGACGCAACGTCGAAAGGCTGAGGGGCCAACTGACCCCGGATATGGCCTGCAACGACTTCGCGAGCGACACCCTCGTGTGGATCATAGCGCTCCATCGTCAGCATGACAGAACTCGATATCACCGCGCCGAGCACCGCTGCCGCGGCCAAGGCCTGAAACGACCAGCTTCGCTGAAGCGGACGTCGCACCTGGACTGGACGATTCGGCTTACCCGGACGATCCGTATCCAATGCCGACTGGATGCGGGCTTGTAGACCTGCGGGTACGTCATATTGCGGAAGCGAACGAAAGGCGCGGCGCAACGACAGCAACCGGTTATATTGAGCCCTCAAAGATTCATCGTCAGCCATGCGCCGCTCGAACTCAATCGCGGAAACCGGATCGAGCTCACCATCGCAATAGGCATTCATCCGTAGTTCGTCACTATCTTTCATGGATGCAATCATAACTTACCTTCGGTCACCTAGAAGAGCGATGAGATATTGCCTGCCCCGGGACAGACGCGACATCACTGTGCCGATCGGCACATTGGTGATCTCCGCGATATCGCGATAGTTCAGCTGGTTCATTTCCCGCAAAACAATCACCTCGCGAAACTGCGCTGGCAGCTGTGCCAAGGCGTGCTGAACCTCTTCGGCATCCGCCTTGAAAAGAGCGATCTCCTCGGGTGTCTCAACCCTCGTTCCCTGCAGGCCTTCATGCTCAAGTTCCTGTTTCTCCGTAACACTTAGGTCGCCCGTGAAAACGACAGACTTCGGTCTGTTCTTCATCAACCAGCTGTAGGCCGTGTTGCGCACAATTGTCAGGGACCACGCGCGAGCATTGACGGCACCGAAACTCTTGATGCCGCGAAATGCACGCAACGCCGCATCTTGCACAACGTCTTCGGCGTCATAGGCATTACCGGTGAGCCATTGCGCCAGACGATAGGCTTCGGCCATGTGCGGCAGAAAGACTTCATCGAACATCACACGATCATCCTTGTTCTGCACAACTAGGCCCTGCTTCTGGCAAGACAAACGATCTGAGCCTTCTAAATGCTCTTTTGGCACGGCTTCGTTGGGCTCGGCATGCCGGACATTCGACCGGCGTGCCGATAAAGATAAATGTGTCGTCCCGTTTGGCACGTTTCGAACCTCAGGATTATTTTACGATGACCTTTCCGACCAATACGGATGCAGACCGCAGAAATAATCGAAAGTTCCGGCATTAGTGAATGTAAAGGAATACGAGTCGTCAGCGTCGAGCGCCTTCGACCGAAATACCTTGTCCTTATTGACCACCGTGTGCGGAATGTCGTCGTGATTGACCCACTTGACCGTCGTTCCCACGGCAACCGTCAATTCCGAGAGCGTGAAGGTGAAATTGTCGATCGTGACCATGTTCGTGGCATCCTGCGCCGCCACCGCCGCCGCCAACGTCGCGCCAAAGATCGGACCCAAAAGCATTGCAACGGTGACGGCACGACTAAAGGCAAATCGGGCCGCCGCGGACCGGAACTGGGTGATTAGAATGAGCATGTCGGATCCTCGATCAACACGGCGTCCCCAACCCCTGTCCACGATCCTCAATGTCATTTTTTTGGCCATGTCACATCTCTCTGTGATGCCAAACGGCTCGAAATGGCGCCAAATTGCGCCGTTAAACAGGAGACACGACCGCCTCGGGCTTTATTCCCAATTAATATACAATTTCTTGATCCGTGGATTTCCCCGCCACACCGCTCATTTCGATGGCCGCCGCAATTGACCAATGGAGCCGAGTTTTCTGTTCACGAGCGTAACAGCCGACCCCGCGAGGCCAGTCGATCGCGACTTGGAAACGGATTCCGGCTCGTCGAGCGGAGGCCGGCATCGATTGCCGCTCCGAAATGCTGCTCGACTATCGAATTCGATACCGCAACGCGCGACGCGCAGGCCAACCCACGACGATACGTCTGATTTTCCGTCTCATGGATTTCAACTTTTTTACTTCAAGGAAGCAGCCGTGGCATTGCCCAAGGTGTTGCTCGCATGTGAACGAATCCGTAGCGTCCAATTCTCCGTCAAAAAGAGCATGAAGAGCGAGTTCCCATTCCGAACAGGGCCCGACTGTACCTACGCTGGATTCGCGCCCTGGTAGGCAGATCATCGCGATGCGCATTAGGTCGTTGAGCGGGACCATCAGTTCGCTGCCGGCTTGACGATGACTTTGCCCTTCATATTCGGCTGAATCGAACACACGTAGTCATAGTCGCCCGCGGGTGTAAAAGTGAAAGAGAACTTGGTGTCTTTGGCGAGCATTTTTGATCGGAACCCTTTGATTAGATCTACCACGGTGTGGGGCATGGCTTCATTGTTGACCCAGGTCACAGTGGTGCCAGACGCGACGGTGATTTCGCTGGGAATGAAAGTGGAATGGTCCATGCTCACGGTTGCCGCCGGGCCGGCGCCAGCATTGTTCGGCTCCTCCGCCAGGCAAGGGGTGGACGCCAGAGCGGTGAACAGGACGGTCAGTCTCAAAACACGCAGAACGCTTTTACAACTTGCAACTATAGACCCCGACGGACGTTCCCGGGTTTGCGGCGAGGTGCATGCAGTCACGGACTGTCAAAAAGATAACGATGCTATTCAGCATCCATTTTGGATGACCGGCCTGGCGACCGATTTATTCCCGCTAACTTTGTTCGTTTCGAAAGAGAGCATCCGAGGCGCGCTCCACCGAATGGTCGTCGCCGGGTGTGCTCGGAATGGTGCCTCGAATCCTCTTCTAATTGCGCGGGACAATGAAGGCATTACTTCGCTTGACCGAAAACAGCTCATCGAAACGCACTGAATATCCGACACCGACGACGTAACTGGGCGCGTTGTGGTTGAGCTCCAGCGCCACGTGAAAATCTACCTGCTGATTTGGAGTGAGGCGATACAGTCCGCCCGAATTCAGCAGTTGGGCGGGACTTCCATTCTGCGGGTAATCATCTACGCACTCCACAAATAGGCTCGCCCTCTCGGTCACCTTCTTTTCGATCACAAAAGTGGTTTCCGAGATCAGCTTCGTGGTTGGGTCTGAGGGGCGAAAGAACTCGGTGAACATTCCACTCAAGCCACATCCAGTACACAGTTCCCACGACCACGGGAATTGCAAATAGGGTTGCGCGCCGCGACCGGCCATACTGGTAGATCCGGTCGGCAATGCCACACCGAACACCGCAGAGAGATCGACTCTTCCGGGGATTGGGCTGATCTGCCACTTTAGCGCTGGCGCGACATCGGAAAAACCAGAACTTTCGGAACCGCGGACATTTGTAAAGTAAGTTGGCGAGTCCGCAAGAAATTCGAGGCAGTTTGTAATTCTCGCGCGCAATCGTGTATTTGTGCCGTCCACAAATCAACCGCCGTCTCGCGCGCTGAAATTGATGCCGTTCTCGATCTGCAGACTGCCCGCGGGCACCACAACGCTGGAGTTCGTGACGTCGGGTCGATCGGTGCTGATCTCATCCTTGCTGCTTGGACAACTGTCCGCCTTCGCGGCGATTGTGCTGAGACAGATGAACGGCGTCAGCAAAACCATTGCGAGTTTGCCAATGCGTATGGGCCCGTACGTAAACGCAAGTGTGGTTCGGGCGAACCGATTTCTCTTTAGTACTCAATCTCCCGGGGCCTGACACAAATCGCGAGATGGTAACTCGACTGGCGGCGCCCTGGTTGAGCCGGCATCGACTCGCTAAAAGCAGGAGGGTCGACCGGGTCGGCCCTCCTGCTGCGTAGCGTTGTCTTGAATCAGTCTTGCTTCAGAACTGAAAGCGCATGCCGACGGTCGGATCAACCGAGTATCTCTGCAGGAAGCCATTTGCGAGACCATTCGACACTTGCGACCACATGATGCCGGCATAAGCATCGAAGCGCCTCGCAAACTTGTAATCGGCGACGAAGGAAACCGCATCCAGCTGTCCACTGCATTGTGCCAGGCTGGCGTTCGACCAATGCGCTGCGTTCAAGGTAGCCGGTGTTCCTCCCTGAAAGCTGTTCTGCTCTTCGTGGTAATAGGCAACACTTAGATCGACGTCGGGCCTGACGGCATATCTGACGCCACCCCAAAATACCTGGAGGACCTTGTCGGTGACGAAGCTGGCGTTATTGACCGTGCCAAGCGTATAGCCACCCACGATGGACTCGCCCGCAAGCAAGGGGTTCTTTGGGTTGGCGAATTGCATATGCTCATAACCACCGAGAATTTTCACTGGCCCGATGGTGTGTTTGGCGAGCAGCATGAAGCTGGTATTGTCAGAGACAGTTCCCGCAACAAATCCATTTCCGGGATTTATGAGTGTTGGCGACAGCAACGTGCCCACCGGCAGCGGCGCTGACGTGATGGCATCCTCAACGTGACTGAAGATCGCAACGACCGACAGTCCCATATAGTCCGCACCGATTTGGCCCTGAAAGGCATTGCCTGTGGCGCCGCCGAAGCCGGCTCGAAGCTGCGCTTCCGCGGCGGCACGGAACGGACCTACATTCACTGCATATTTGAAGGAGTTGTCGAAGATGCGATTCTCGGTAGCTCCGCCACCGCCGGTCGCCCCCTGGAAACCGACCAAAGAGAACGCGCCCGAATTGCCCATCGGGTCGTAGTTGACCACGCCATCCGAGGTGAGCGCGCTTTGCCGTCCGTAAGTCAGCGTTCCATAAATCGGCGAGCTAAGACCGGCATAGGCGGCCACATTGAACGCCTGGCCGTCCTTGGCGGAATCGGCAAACGAGTTCTGCGCGCCGATCGCCAACCCGTTGTTTTGGACAATGGACCCTAGTCCGTCGGAGAGCCTGCCTGACCAAGGGTTAAATCCCGTTTGAAGATTGAATACCCCTGATAGTCCCTCGGTCAGCTCCACATTTCCCTTAAGGCCGACAAATGACGAGCTCAGCGCGTTGCCGCCAATGCCGAAATAAGACCCGTTGCTGTTCTTCGAGATCAGATAGTTCAATCCAAGCCCGGAGGTGCTGCTCAACGGGGCAGCGTGATTTTGGTAGGTTACGCCCATATCGACCAGGCCATACAGCGTAATGCCATTCCAGGTCAGGCTGTCGTTTACAGGCAGAGCCTTTTTGTATTCCGCTTTGTAACTGGGATAGTCGGCGGCCATCGAATCCACCGGATTCGCCGATTGCGCCGCAACAGCTGGGTGCTTTGCGGGTTGCGCTTCAAGCTTACGCTGCCGTCTTTCAAGATCTGCGATTCGTTTTGTTAACGCCAGATTTTGCTCACGGAGCTGTTTCGACTGCGCCTGAATATCCGTAAGTTCACCGGCATGGCCCGGCGTGGCGGCGGCGAAAAACGCCGCGGCAGATATAAAAGTCCTTTTCACGAGCGTCCCGCGGCCCAAACTGTCCGCGAGTTCACCAAGATCACGGAGTCTCGGATGATGACCCCTGAGCGAGACTCCGACACTATCCAGCCGCCCCTCGCAGACCAAGCCGCCATTGGCGCTTAATCGCCGGCCAACAATGTATATTGTTTAGGTCGATAATATATTCGTGCGCAAAGACGACGACAGCTTGAACGCGGCTTTATAATTTCGAAGCACCGGCGCGGAGGTTTGCTTGAGGTCACCTAAGGCTGGCGGTTTGAAGAAATTTAAAAGATCACTCGTGTGCTCGGGAATATCAGAAATCAGATGCGAGTCTTCTTATCAGAAGACCCACGCACATGCGCACCGGGTCGACAACGTGGAGGGATTCGACAATGACTAACTTCAAACTTCTTAGCGTGGCTGCGATTCTGTCAACGGTGATCGCGACCCCGGGAATTGCACAGCAAGCTGTCCAGGAACCCGGCATGCAGGCCTTTTACGAGAGCTTGGGTGTCGGATCCCAATCAAGCGCGACAGCGAGCGCTATGGCATCGGCACGTAGCGGTTCGTATGCGAGCGCGCCAACGAAACATTACGCGCGCGCCTCAGCGAAGCATTACGCTAGCGCTCACAAGATGTGATAGGGCCGCAATTGGATCGGTCGCGTCCATCGCTGCCGGCGCTACAATTCAGAGAGCGCTTTGTTTGGCTAAGATGGGATTTGCTATCCATGCCGCCTAATCTGTGGAGAAAGGCGGTCTAACGGCCGCCTTTTTACATACAAACATTAAAAGTAACAGCTTCACTCGAGCTTGAGTCCCCGGCGACGTTCGGTGCGACCCAATTTGTCGTCGAGTAGTCGACGGGACCGATCCGGTTCAGATCAATCGAAGGAGCGCGGTATGCCCGCATCGGAACCGATATTGTGCTTTACGTCCAACAAAATTGAAGTTCGTCCTTGCGCAAATTGTCATGCGCCGATGATGGTCGTCTCTATTAATCGGGCCCGATTGACTTTCGAGATACCCACGTTCGAATGCTTCAATTGCGATGGTGTTTACAAGAATTCAAATCATCGACTCGGCGCCTTTGGTGAGAGTACCAAAGCAAGGACTGCTGAATGAGCATTCGCGTCGTGCGTGCAGGAAGTCGACGAATCGTTGAAGATGCTGAGCCGAATGATTAACAGATTGCTGCAGCGAGACACGCAGGAGAGTGAGCAACGAACCTCTGTGCAGGGGTTTTGGAATTGCGAAGCCGCGTAGGTAACGACCGACGGCCAGAGGAGACTGGCATTCCGGAGAAGAACGGCAAACCTTACGCAATGAGAACTTGGGCCGGCTTTAGCGATCATCGCATCTGTTCGGCCTCAAGATTTTGCCGTCGTTCCCGAGCCCGCTACACGACCATGATATGAAATATCCAATTAATGTACGACGACCGGTCGGGCGTTGAAACTTTTCTTCTCGAGGGCTTGTTCGGGACATCAAGTTGCCCGAGCTGAGGCTGCAAAGTCTGACGGCCGGAATTATGCACATGACTGAGCTTAATCGCGGGTCACTTGACAAATGTACTCACAGCGTCGGCGTCCGGCAGATCCGTCTGGCTTGTGGGCTGGTTCTGTTCGCCTACTTGCTAAGCCATTTCATCAACCATGCGCTCGGCAATATTTCGCTGGATGCCCTTGCCACAGGTGTCAGATATCACACCGCCTTCTGGAAAAGTTTGCCAATCGCGGCGGTGTTTTATGCCGCGGCAGCCGCCCATGCCGGTCTCGGGATCTGGGCGCTTTACCAGCGCCGTCAATTTCATTGGAAAGCGATCGAGCCGATACAACTTGTACTAGGTTTAAGTATCCCTGCCCTTATCATCACCCATCTTGCCGGCGTGCGGTTTGACGACGCATTGTTCCAACATCAAAAACTCTATCCGCAGGTGTTTTACTCATACTGGATTATATGGCCATACAAGATGTGGCTGATGTTCATTGTTCTGATCGTATCTTGGGTTCACGGCTGCATTGGACTGTATTTCTGGCTCCGCATGAAGGCGTTCTTCGGGACGGCGGCGCCGTTTCTGCTGGCCGCAGCGGTACTCATTCCGACGCTTGCCATGCTCGGCCTCTATCAAGGCGGACGAAGGGTCGTGCATGATAGCGGCACCGCGCAATGGAAAGCGGATAATCTCTCCCGACGTCAGGTCGGAACCGCTGCGGAGCAGGACATCATCGACAGCATCGTCGATTATTTTCTGATTGGATATGTCGGCCTGATCGGATTTGTTTTGATCGCGCGCGGCGTGCGCACGTTAAATGAGCGCCGCGGCGGCATGATCAATCTGTCGTACGGCAACGGCAGGACGGTTCGCGTGCCGAAAGGCCTGAGCGTGCTCGAAGCCAGCCTGCGCAATAACGTGCCGCACGCCAGCGTTTGTGGCGGTCGCGCTCGGTGCTCTACCTGTCGAATTCGTGTGATAGGCGATTGCAGTTCGCTGCCGGAGCCGTCAAGGCGAGAAGCCTTCGTGCTCAACCGTGTGGGCGCCGGTGCCGATCCGGCAATTCGCCTCGCCTGCCAATTGCGTCCGAACACCGATCTGTCCTTCTTCCAGATTTTTATGCCCCATGTCACAGTGGCTTCTCTCCGGAAAGCAGGTTCTGTCCGCATTGGTCAGGAACGTTATCTTGTCAGTATGTTCGTGGACATGCGCGGATCAACCACACTTGCGGAGCAGCGATTGCCGTTCGACACCGTATTCATTGTCAACCGGTTCCTGAGCGCAGTCTCTCAGGCGGTGGTTGAATGCGGCGGTCAACCGAACCAATTTATGGGGGATGGGGAACTGGCCCTATTCGGGCTCAACACCAACCCGCAAATCGCCTGCCGCCAAGCCCTTCAGGCAGCGGCACTGATTGCTGCGAATATCGATGAGTTGAATCAATTTCTAGGCCATGACTTGCTCGCGCTGATCCGTTTCGGGATCGGCATCCATGGCGGCGAAGTGATCATCGGCGACATCGGTTATCGCGATCACCAGGTATTCACCGCACTTGGAGACGCCGTCAACGTGGCCGCGCGCCTGCAGGACATGACGAAGGGCCTCGAATGCGAGGTAATTCTGTCAGAGGAGGTTTACAAGACAGCGGGTCTACCGGTTAACTTGTTGCCAGAGCAAAAACTGGCGGTCCGCGGACGCGCCGAGCCCATGATTGTCCGCGTTGTTGCAAATGCAAGGATGCTATCCTCACCGAGAATCGCCGTCATCGCCTAGGGAACTCGCTGCAGGCATTCTCGGGGCTAAATCATTCCAAGAACGGGTTTTGCGCTCTCTCGGAATCGGAACACCGGCCGTCCCTGCAAACTGTTCGTTTGCGGTCGTGACTGTTTTGCGCAACACTCGATCGAGCAACACTGCCGTGCGTGCTGCTATTTGCGATTGGACCGGATTCTGGGTTGGCAGCCACGTGGCGTACGGCGCCGGCAGCATTGACGAATCGTCATCGCACTTTAAAATGCTGGTCAACACGGCGCGATCCATACAGCGGCGTTTCAGGCTTCTGAGGCCGGATCAGAGGCGCCAATTTGAGAAGCGACAACTATTCGGGGCAGAACCCTACTGATAAAGAGCCGTTCATAGAAATTGATCGAACAAGTGGCAAACTCTCGACGAACTCGCTCTCTCGGTTCGGTACTCTGCCGAATACCGCAGCTGCGGGCACGCGCGTCAATGAAAATCACCCAGCTCACGCCGACGAATATTCGGCCTGCCGCAGACTATGTTGTAAATCCTCAATCAGCTTCGCAAGCCCTATCGAAGTCGTAGGATCAGATGCTGCCCCCGACGGTCGGCGGCACAGTTCGAGCTTCTTTTCGAGTTGTTCTCGGGTCGCGGTGTTGATCCATGACGGCACACTCCTTACCATGAGACGACGGAACCGCTCGATTACAGAGACCACCTGCCGCCCAAATATATTCCCGAGGTCCCCGCCCGGGGTTGTTGCCATCGCGGCGCGCGATCGCAGAGGCCCCGCCGCGTTTCGTGCTCATCGGGTTCTCGCTCGGTGGATACGTCGCTCCCGAAATCACCCGGTTGGCGCCAGATAGAGTCCGCGCACTGGTTCTTGTTGCAACGTCCTCGCGCGCCGACACGACACAGCAGTCCCAGCGAAAGTCCGCAGCGGCGAAGCTCGCCAGCAACTCCTTCAAAGGATTGAGCCGTTCCTCGATCGAGCAATCACTGCATCCCGCTCGGGCTTTCGATCGGGATATGGTGGCGCGAATCCGCGCCATGGGGGTCCGCCTCGGCGGCGACGCATTCCAGCGCCAATCAAATCTCACGCGCGACGGCGATTTCGGTCGCTTGGGGGAAATCCATTGTCCCACGCTCATCGTGGCGGGGTCGGAGGATCGGGTCCGGAGCCTTGCGGTGGCCGACGAACTCAAGGTAGGCATCCCGAACTCCACCCTAGAGATCGTGTGCGATTCCGGTCACATGGTTCCGATGGAGCAGCCGGCCATCCTGGCAGAGACGATCAAATCATGGCTGCACAATACGGTGGATATGCGGTAAGCGGGCCAGGCAGGCCTAGCATTACAGTTGCGCTTTTCTTTTGAGATGAGCGCGGCGCGCGATGACGTGTGCGGGTTGGATACACCGTTGTGCGAGTTTCAAGGTAATGCGACGGATTTCCGAACGCATCCGGCGACGGCCCCTGGTCAGTTGATTTTGGGCGGATGGCTGGTAACGCTCAAGCAGCGTAAGCGATGCTCTGAGGACGCCAGTTCCAGGGCAGGAGTTCGTGAATGCGCTTGGCGGGGAGATCCGGTAGGCGCGCCAGCACGTCGGCGAGCTGCAAAACCAAATACTATGAGGACCCGCTGCACGATTGCCGACTATTTGGCCGCGACCAATAAATTGGCTCGCTGCTTCGTGATGGCCGTGACCGGAATATTGGAGAGAGCATCGTGATCTCCTGCACGATGACGCTCAGCGCGAGACATTCCTCTCGCGAAGAAACGCGTCACAAAGGAGAACCGACCATGCGAACGACAATGCTTACTCTTCTTGGCGTGGCGTTGATAGCTGCCGCGACGTTCCAGGTCGCCTCGGCGAGGGAACGCCACAGTGTCCGCAAAGCCGAACGCGCGCCAGCATCCAGTAGCCGGTCCGTGCGCAGTTCAAATGCCTATCTCTGGCCGGCCCAGCAGAGCGAGCCGGACTGGCATCGCTATCCCGGCCAGTAACTGCGGTGGACCGGCCCCGCACCATGACAAATGAGACTGGGGCGCGATTCCGTATCTTCGCGGCGGTCGCCCGCGCGATTTGGGGTTTCGTGGCAAACCAAACATCGCCGGGCGCATGTGCCGCCGCCATGCGTTCGGGATCGTCCGTCCACGCTTTTGGCAGATAAAGCCTCCGGTCGATGAAGGCATGGCCGTGGCACGATACATAGGAGGCGAACACGCCGATCCGGCAAGTGATTCTTGCCGCCGAGCCCCGTGTACTGGCGCGCAACGCCGCACGACGCCTCGCCCTGTTCAAAAAACCGGTCTCGTCGATGACAAGAACCGCGTCCCCATCTGCGAGCATTTGTATCCGCGTCCCATCGGCCGCGGCCCAGGACCGCCTGTTGACGCCATGGGCCGGGATCGCCCGCCGCCTCAGCGCGCATCCAGCCCGTCCTGCGGGGTTCGCTTCCCAGAAGCCCGTCCAGAAACCGTCCCGCCGACGCCGCTTGCGATGGAACAAGGGACCAATCCGTCCCTTCGCATCGCGTAGCGAAGATACCCAAAGCTCAAGCGTCGTCTCAATCGATGCGCCCACCAGCCATGATGGAGATCCCGGGCGCCGTTTCCCGGGCTCAGGAAGGCCGCCGGCGAGGAAGGGATATATGCCTTGTTGGGTGCGGGAGCTGCATCGGCGCTGGGGATATTTCATCCCTCGCGTGATCTGGTGTTTGGCAATCGCCTTGTTCATTGCAGTATGGATCTACGTGGCCCTTCAAACGAAAGGCTGATCCGGTATGGCCTTTTCCCGAGTCTAGGAAGCCCGCTGGTGAGTCCGGGTTTTGCGGGCTGTCATGTGCCGGCCAGTCCGCGCCAGCGCAAGGGCGGACTCGCCGGCGCCCTTTGCCAACTCTAGGAAGGCCGCCGGTGAACGTTCCGGCCGCGGGCTCAGAAGTGCGGGCCGATCATGCGCGTGGCGCTTGCTAGCCTTTGCACGACTATTCCCGGGTCCGCCAGCTGAGTGGCAGGCTCGGGCCGCTGATCCGGCGCCAACAGCCCCATTTGCACCGCCTCCTGTTTTGAGACCCGATGACCCATGGCGCTCTCGAACGCCTGGCATGGGGCAAATAGAGTGGCCACAGACGCGGCCGACGGCGGCGGGCAGTAGTAGTCCGATTGGCTTCTGACGAATTGGATCACGGCGCCGACGTAGAGGGCGAAGGCTGCTGCGATTGCGATCCCAACCAGGTACCGGCTCTTCATGGGCGATGCTCCTTCATCGCCCCCCACTGACAACGTTGGGGTGGCCTCACCGGTTCCGCATTGATGGATGTGGACAGCCGGGGTCTTGAGAAGCTTGGCAAGGCGAAGGGCGGTGAGCGGTATAAGAAGTAACCCACTGGGACCAAAGTGGGACCAGTGGCCCCCACCAACAAAGAGCTTGGCCTCGGCAAGAAGCGGGCCACGCGGTCTCTCGAATACGACAAGATCAGATGCCACCGAAACCAAAGCCGAAGATTACGACAATGTGGCGGGAACGGCAGGACAAGGCCGGAAATCCCCGTCTCAACGAGCAGATCGCCCGCATGCAATGTGTTCGAAGACGGCCAAGCGCCGGCTGTCTAGATCGACGGTCTGGTGCCCGCGACGCGCTCTGTGCGACTCTCCAGGAAGGCCGCTGGTAAGGGTTTGGCCGGCGGGCTCCGGAGTGCGGGCCGGTCCAGAAAACGAATCAGGCCGCCCGGCGTTGAAGCGAGGCGGCCCTGCACGACCGCATGGTGTGATCAGATTTCAACACCTGCGGAAAATCAACTGCGGTTCACCGTCCCAAGCACTGACACGCGGACTATTGGCGAGTGGAGCCCGCTAATCTTCGGGCGCTCCCCTTTGGCAAGCTTGGGACGGACGGCGGCAAACTGAATGATCTGCGCAGTTTCGGTGGTCATGACTGCACCGCCTTTCCTGCTGGGACATTGATCAAGGCCTCGATCGCCGCCGCCATGGTCGCCCGTAGCTGGTAATGCCAGCCCTCGCGCCCGATCGCGTCAGTATCGGGCCACTCCATGCCGTCGTCCTCGATTTCGTTGGCAAACCGGAGCACCGCGGCGACGCCGGCTAGCGTGGTCGGTGGTGTGGTCGCCAACTTCCAATCGCTCGCGTTGACCGCGTGACAAGCAGCTGAGCAACGGTCGGACGCTTCATCTAAGCCGATGCCGTGTTCCTCAGCTTCCTCTGCGTCGATTGCTTCGCCATGGGCGATGTCCGCCGCCTGTTTGTCGGCGATCAGGCCAAACGCCGGATCTGAGAGGACCGCGGGAACGGCGAGGCTCGGCGCCAGCGCGCGGCGGCAAGGCTGCCAGCTCCGACGACGCTGCCGACGGCGGCCACGGCGAGGAAACGCCGCCGAGTAGGATCGCGTGGCGGGAACATCATGGGGTGGTCGATTGCAGACGTGTTTGTGGGTGGCGTGTTATACACGCGATCAGCTTGGGTCATGGATTCGGAGCTCCTGTGGCCTGGGTTAGAGCCGAGGCGGAAGACTGAACCCT
>WNFO01011445.1_pt1 | contig 13278 bp, 18 predicted proteins | sample 5400251 | NCBI WGS metagenome assembly WNFO01 (sample SAMN13153354, study PRJNA577476) | soil metagenome | isolation source: 100 cm saprolite under Madrone tree | place: USA:California | collected 2016-06-14 | reverse complement strand
AGGGTCGGGAGATGGCGTTCGGCGAGGAGGTTGGCGTTGTCGTGCGGGCGAGAGGGCTCGCACAGGAGAATCATCTTCACAGAGGAGAGCAGAGATGGACACTCGACGAGAGGCCATTGAAAGAGAGAAAGGTGGGTGACAGAAATGGAAATAACAATAATCGTAAAGATGTACAACGAGACATTGCGACCCATCCTACACAGCGGTCACAAACAACCTCTGCTGGAACCTATCTCATCTCCATCGCCGAGCAAACAGGTGAGCCGCACCCAAGTCCCATCCTTTATTCATCTCCAGCCTATTTGACGGTCTCGAGGTCCTCGACCCACTCCAGTCCTGTGACAAACAGGCGGGCGAATCGTCATCGAGATGCTTTTACAAGGCTAAGGTGTGTCATTTCACGGATTGTCTCGCAGTCAGCAAGAGCACATACCTGTGTAGTTTAGCGTTGAGAGGGAAACTCAGCTGCAATTTATCCTTATGTAAGGGAAATGCCGAAGCGTGAGAAAGGACTATACAGCGGTGGCTGAAGGGAGGACGTCGGGAGATCGATGTGGTAAAGCGGTCCTGGGGTCCGACCGACGTCTGCTGCCCACATCTTGTCTGACTTACACTGATCAAAGAGCGCCCCGCCAACCATGTCGGTGGCCTCTGCCAACCCTTTTGCCATTCTGGGAGGTCAGTTCCTAGCTCAATGTCCCCTTCCTTCGTCCTTGCTCTTGTGCTGAATCATCTTCCCCTCCTGTAGAGGAGACCTCTCCTCCCGGCTCTCCCGGCCCTGCAAACAAAAAGAAAGAGGCGTCTGCTTCTCAGACCACCCGTGCTTCCACCAAATCTAAGGGCCCTGCCTCCCGTGGTGGTCGATACTACCCTCGTGGCGGTAAGACGCCAAGGGAATCAACACAGGACAGCCAGGAGGAGGCTCCCGCTGGCGACGAGAGTGCATCAAAGAAGGGTCGAGTACTCACTCCCTCTACTTTGTGAACATGTGTCTCATATTTGATTCGTCTGCGGTAGATGGTGAGGGTCGTGGAAGAGGAAGAGGAAGGGGTCGTGGTGATCGCGGCAGAGGGCGCGCACGTCCTTTCGACAGACATAGCGGAACGGGAAAGACGTTGGTGTTTCGATTCCTGAATTTGTCATCCCTGTGAACCTCAATCACTCCTCTAGTGACTCTGACAAGAAAATTCACCAGGGCTGGGGAGGCGACGAAGGCGGCACTGAACTTAAAGCCGAGGAGGCTGGGAAGACTGATGCCCAGGCCGAGGGCGATACCACGGCCACTGATGGTTGGGATGCCGTGCCGATTGATCCCTGGAGTGCACCCCCGTCGTCAGATCCCTGGGGGGCACCGCCTGAGGGCGATAGCATACCTGCTGTTGAAGACGAGAAAGCAGAGGATGACCGCAAACCAAGAGAAAGAGAGCTTGAAGATGAAGATAGCACCATCTCCTACGATCAATACCTTTCACAGCTGAGAGAGACCACGACAACGTTGGTTCCTAAGCTGGAGGACATTCGTGAAGCCAATGAAGGTGCTGAGAACACTTGGGGCGATGTTGTCGAACATAAAAGGAATGAGGATGAACAAGCTTACTATGTCGGCAAGGTATGGCGTCGGGTTTTGGACCGATTGTCACCACCTAACATTCAGTATTCTAGTCCAAGGCCACAAACAAGGCACGCACCGAAAAGAAAGAGAAAGTCTACATCGAGATCGACGCTCACTTCGATCGGCCCAGCCGTGGAGGGCGTGGTCGCGGTGATCGTGGACGTGGTCGCGGCGATCGTGGCGTCAGGGGACGCCGTAGCTCCAACGGTACACAGCCGTCTGTGAACGTTGACGATGAGACTGCGTTCCCTTCTCTGTCGTAGGTTGGCTATGCATAGTCATCTTGTACGTCGTCGAGGTTCAAAAGCTTCTTGGGATTGTACTGTTACACGCTGTATCGTCCTGCTCTTCTCATGTTTGAACTGTGCATAATCTACATGTCTTGCTCGCCTGGTCAACAATCAACATCATCAATTTGAAGTTGCCCCGTCTTGGTACACTGTCCATATCGGCATCGGATGACAGTGCCCGTTCTCCTGGTTCACATCTCACTTTTTGTTGGTCACTTCACCTCCATTCGCATACTACAAAATTGTAGTCGCTAGAATTTACTTGTACTCTTCTACCCATCGTGGGTCCACTCGCAAGCATTCCGAGTCCCTTTATCTTACGACAACTGAATCGACGAAGATGCTATCAGCCATAATGCGTAATCCCCATAGGTTGCTTTTACCCTGCTCGAAGCACTTGTGATATCGTGACCACTAGACGCATCACTGATCACCCTTACCACACCCTCTGTTGGCTCCGGCCCTGGCGACAGATCTCAGTCATACCCGACACCCCAGCGCATGAGTGGCGGATTTCCGACATGCTGTATCTGTATTATCATTGCGTTTCTGCCGTTTGAATCGGACAACACAGCGATCGTCACATCATTTGACATGTTCATTTTTCGCAAACGTGTGTTCACGTTATTATCTTCCCTGAGAACATAGTACCGTGGCGTAGATGCTGCTGGTGAAATATATTGTCGTTGGTCATGTGGTTTGGTTCAATAATATACTATTACCGTACTACAGAGTCGTCGTTTTCTCATCGAAAGCTTGCCTACTATACCCCGACCGTCACGGCGCCGGCGGTGGCCCTGAAGTACGGCAGGACATCCAGGTACAGTACAAATACTGGGTTCCCGCAGGCCTCCAACATCTCCTTCGATACTCCCGCATGACACTGGAAACTATCTACATCGTTAGACACGGTAACCATTCACAAACTTATCTTACGGGTCGTCCCATGGTTGACCAAAGTGCAGGGTTCAGGGTGAACTGGGTCACCAACGAGTGGTTAGTATCGGAATCTCGTGGAATCTCGTACCACATCCACACAGCACAGATACAGTACAATACTGATTGAGGCCGGTCCCACACAGGATAAATGTAACTGGCACTCCCCGCGATCCTCCGCTCGCTGCATTTGGAGAGGTATGGTTCGGCTCGACACCTATATGCATCCCGAGTCACCGCATGGGATTTACAGGTCCAAGCTAACGAGGTTGCTGATCACTTCCTATCGCTACCCGGTGACCAACGTCCGACTGCGATATTTTCGTCCCCTTACTGTGAGAGACGCAATCTGATTATGGGCGCCACCTAACCAACCAATTATTCTAGATCGCTGTTTGCAAACGTCGAAACCGACGGCAGTTGCGCTGGGCATTCCGATCTATGCCGAACACGGTGAGCAAAAGGGCACTCAAGCTCAAGCCTGCCTGCCCCACCTGCGCGGCAATTAAATCTCCCCGCAGGCTTATCCGAGTGGTATTTCCCCGTCGAACCCGGGACAGGGCTCCTCACGCGCCCATCGTCCGCAAGCACCCTGAAGACCTACGTTCCGGAGATCGACGATTCCTGGTCCTCAGTGTGGTATCCGTCCCGCAGGGGCGAAGACGCCGTCGCTCTGCACGACCGTCTCGCGGGCCTGATGACCGTCCTTATTCCCGAGGTACAACGGCGCTTTGCTGGGGTGCACAAACGGATCCTGCTGGTCAGTCATGCCGCCCCGCTCATCGCTGTCGCGCGCGAGCTGGTCGGCAATCGGAACCTCTCGTTTCGGGCCGCTTGCTGTTCGCTCACGGTACTGGATCGCAAAGATGCTGTTGCGGGAGACTCTGCGCGACAGACGGTCATTGGTGATTGGACGGCGAGGCTTTTGGGCGATGGGGAACATTTGAAGGGTGGGCTGCAACGGGCTTGGGGTTTTATGGACAATAAGATCGCAGATGGGGAGGTCAGTGTCATCGTGATTGCGAATTCTCTTCGATGTGACATTCGACTTGACTCTCAAACACGTCCTACTTTTTTCAGGTCTTACATGAGCCCGGTGACCCAGGGACTGAGAATGAGGAAGAGGAACCTGTAGGCTCACAGATCATTGAGCTATCTTCTTCTAGAATGTAGTTACCAATTTTACAATGGGTCTTATTTCCATACCACACAGCATCCAACATCATCAGCCGTTTCTCGAGCACGTCACTGGTCTGTGATAACTAGAACGGCACTCGCATAGCTCACACTCGAGTCTTTGATCGTAAAACACTTGCTACTCTGTTCGTACCTCACCCATTGAAGATGAGGTGACTTGCTATGTTCGTCCTGCAACACGGTCAATGCACCCAGCAACACGCCAATAGGGTGCCGCCCGCATATGGTATTGTTCGTCCGACCGAGGTACTCGGCGAAATAGACGTGTGCCTGTTGTGCGGTAGATGGCGGAAGCGTGATAAGTTCCATTGCCTCGTGGTCGAGCGCAGAGATTGACTCGTGGATTGGGAAGGTCGACAGTTCGCGCGGCAATGGGGCAGAACGGGAGAGCCGGACAGGAGGGGCGGTGGGTTCGGGAGGATATTGCGGAAAGTACAATGTGTAGGAGAAGCGGGTGCCCCAGTGACAGAAATCGCTTGAAATGACAAAAAATGTGTCTGACCTCGCGAGGTATGGCGCGAGGATGCGTCCGAATGCTTCCTCTTTCCCCTTGTCGATGGCTCCAACTAGGACGGGGACGATGGAGATTTCTTTCCTGATGGTGCGGTGGATGAGGTTGTTTCGTAACTTCAAGAGCACCTAGAGGCAGAATGGAGTGGCGTACCCTTCAAATATCTTACGGACGTAGGGGAGGTGCATCTCGATACTGTGCTCATCCTCATCGGTGCCTATGTCCATCTCCGAGAACTTTCCAGTCTTCTTCAGCTCTTCGATGGCTGCAGCAAGCTCGTAAGATAGGAGGAGAAAACCAGTGATAGGAGCCTACTAGGGCGGTCAAGGGGCAAGGCCCCGAGGGGGGTGGTGTATTCGGTACACTTGGACAGCGCACATCCATCCAGATAGACGTGATGGGAGGGGCCCAAGATGAAGACGCGCTTGCTAGATTGCAAAAGGTTAATAAAAAGTTCCACCCAGGTGGAGGACCATGTATTGACATGCCGGTGGTGTTGATACCTTTGTATGCCCAAGCAGCAGCCGGGCCAGAGTAGGAATATCCAGCATGTCTACGATGTTTATTAGAACTGGCTTTGTGAAATAGAATCGGACTAACGGTGCGATGATCGCCTTGCAATTGACAATCGGAGGTGAGTACGACGGTGACTGCACTACGGCTTCAAGCCATCTGGATAGGTCTTTGTCGAGATCCTTCGCTGCAGCACAGAACTTAGAATGACGATTGTGGGGCGATAATCATTTCATGTACGGACAGTTTGCTGAGTACCACGAGTCCGCGTGAGTGGGACGTCTATTACAGGAACGTCTGGTGCTGGCGTAGATGAATAGGATGATAGTCCTACCTGACCGTCATGAGTGTCTTCACTGTTTAGGTGGGATGGACGTGGTAAGTGACTGAAATATATTCGGACCGAATATCCGCTCGCAAGGTATGTTACAAACGACTCTAATGACTAGGGTCCTCCAGAACCACACCAGAGCGGGCTATACATAAAAACGTGGGCGCTGTTGAACCATTGTAACATCAGTTCAGAACTTCTGATCGGTAGTATCTCAAGCGGCTTACTTTGATCCTTCCAATTCGTGAAACTCGCATCCATTTGATAGCAATGACCAACGTTACTACGCACAGCGTGAATTCCGCCCATGCGAGGGACCCGGTGGATATGTAATGCATGCAGCTGTATAAGAGTCAGCATTTGCCAGGGGCACCGAACGGCCAATGTACCGCGAGTCGGACGGAATTGCCCCACAACCTTTCGTTACCCTCGTGTTGTGAACCCACCCAATGGCAGAGCCCTGCAACACAGGACTCAGACATCGGGTATGACATTGCATTGCTAAATAATACCCAGACAAATGCCGCGGCGAAACCCCAAAACATTGAGCCAAATAAAACAGCCAGCAGATCCAGGCTGCCTCTCGTAAACCATAACACGCATGCTGGGAGAAACAACACGGTCCAAAGTGCGTCAAAGAGGAGAACGATCTGTCTACAACAAGGTTAGACCATTGTCCAAAGCAAGAGTGGCGAAAGGACGAACAACAAGTGGTAGAAAGCCCCCCGGACATGGCTTCCGGCGATCATGAGGTAGGCAGTCAGGCCAAGCTCCACTGCAGCAGAGGATGCAGCAAGAGTAAAGAGAAGGGTAGAATTCTCGCTATCTGGCCGGAATTGCAGCATGGTGAGGGTATGGGAAGTGAGGGTGTGTTTTGTGCATGGTGGTGTGCAGCAAGATGGGCTGATGTAATGTGATCTTTGAATCCACCGTTGCTCTGTTCGCATCACAAGTCGTCTATAAGTTATCGATTTAACTTGCTCAGTCTCTCTCATGCAATTTCATCATGTCCACATTTATCAATAGCTCTACTGCTCTCCCGGACGTGCCCTCCCTCCCCCCCATTCAAATCCCCAACACGTTTCGCGTATCAGTCGACCGCCATCTTCCCCCTCTCGACGAGGACTCGCATCTTTCTCATGCATTAACTTCCCTTCCTCCCCACCGTCAGCCTACTGGATCAGCCAATGACACTCAGCCCTCCCCCACTAATGTATCTCCGCTCTCCTCAAACTTGCGCAAGTCTTTCTCAGTCGATTCCTTCTCACGTCACCCTCGTCCTCCGCCCGTGAGCGTTGTGGCGCGCCAGCAGAAGACAAGCCCCGTTACGTCCCCTTCCGATGAACAGCGCCGCGGTGCGCTCCCACCCCGGCAGCCTCACGCGGTCGACTCTCCTCACGTTTCTTATCAGCCTCGTGATCCTTCGTTTCCTCTCTCTGGCCGCAGCCGTGGTGCAAGCATTAGCACCTCGAGTGACGAAGCCGGTCAACCAATACCGGAGGAATCAGACGGAGAGCCTGTGCGTGATGCGCCTCAAACATCCACTGCGGCGAGGAGAGCGGGATCAAAATTCAAGGGGAGGTTGCGTCCCGCTCTGCCTCCTGGAGAGCTTCCACTTCCATCAAAATTACACGGCGTGAATCCCGCTACCCCTGCAAACACCGACAGCAGCAATGTTCATACTCAGTGGCTTCCCGTTATCACACCCGAATCCGTTTCATCCCGAAATTCAAAAGCAGGTCCGTCGAATCGACCAAGCTATGAAGACTTCAAGGGCAGTGAAACCACAAGTACTAATGGAAAGTTAGGCTTGGATTGTGGGGGCTCCGGATTGCAATCGGTCAGTTTTGTTCCATTGATTCAACTTACGCCATCAAGTTCAACGGTATAAAGGTCACCATCGCCGTGATGGGAGAAAAAGGTTGTGGAAAGTCTACTGCAATTATGAAAGGCCTCAAAGCATACAAGCTCGCGGAGCCCGTGACGACCATGGACTGCCCCGAGGATGATGCTTTACTCCAATGTGGGTATGCACTCTTGTCCAATCGGACCACGTAGCTAATCCTCCTTCAAACATAGATACTCTCCGAGAGGGGAAGGTAACAGATGAACAGGGGGCTGGAGCGGTCCTAGACGTACTAGAGGTTGACACTGCAGTTCTCAAAGCACGTCTTGAGTCCAGCCACGAGGTGTGGCCAAAGCGGGCCCCGCCATTAGACGGTGTCATTGTGTGCTGTGACGTGTCAAGGAAAGACTCTTTTGCAGGGGTGGAGGACCTCCTACGTTTGTAATTTTTTCTTCGTGCCATTTGGAAACTAACTGTTAGATAGCGGCGTTCCGGGAAGCAAGGCTTCCAATAGTAGCAATCGCTTGTAAGTGCGACCTTGATAACGTCCTGGATCTCAAGAAGCTCCACGACCGATTGACGAGGCTGGACGTTGGCCTCATTAAAGTCACAGTCTCCAACGATGAAGGAAAGAACCGTCTCCGCCTAGCTTTTGACTGGCTCTTGAGGGCCATAAGTTACAACCGACGTCCGTACACTTAGTTTTCCTAGCTGAGGCCACCAGTCCTGATTCGTTGCTGTCATTTCTAGGCACAAACCCCACTGATGCCTCTAAGCCATCCGACCTCTCCAATGTCCCGCAGTCTTTCGACACACGCCCTGTCACACCCACGCACGGTCCAAAATCATCGACGCCGGGTCGAATAACGGGCGGTTCACCTGCGTCTGGTACAGAGGCCACCGTACTCGACCGCAACGAGTTACATGATTCCGTTGATTTGGAATCCAAGTCCAGCCTCACTGCTGTCTCGTTACAGGCAGATACTTCGGGAACAGAACTCTCTGGTTTGAACGACAGTGCAGAGCCTACGGATGATATGCCAGAGGACCGCTCTGGCATGCCCGGAAGAATCAGGTGATAATTTGTTCCCTTACGTGTGAAACGCTAAACAGTGTCTTAACCGAGCAACAGCCAATATGTGCCTTGGGCTACATTGGACGACCTTCTGGAGAAGCTTCTTTTCTTGGCTGTTAGTGGTGACGGTGGGTATCAGCTTGTAGTGCATGAATGAGTTACCGACAGGGAAACTACAGATTGGGGATTCATTTCACATTTTTTGCTTACTTATCGACGATTTGCAAGTCCTCGGAGTGTTGTTCTAGCCTTGCAAAAGCGCATGCGCCTATTAGATCAGAGCTTCGATGATCCTATGTTTTCGTGTTTCGCTCAGATGAGGTACTGCAAGCTTGCTCTAGTGGACTGGTCACATACTTACATAGCTCCTCACAGAGTGTGTAGTCTCTTGGAGGTGTGGATCCAGGATTATCCCCATGATTTTGCCGTCGGGGCAGCGGCAGACGCACTCAATGCGTTGGTCAAGTCTATTGTCACCAAGACGCACCTCCTCCACTATGGATCCGATCTGCTTCCTTTTCTTGAGGGACGCCCCTTACAGGACAAGGATGCTGCGTGGTCTTTGAAGGTAGACGAACCTACTGCCGAGAGTGATGAACCATATAGCTACTCCGAGGATGATGACGATGTCGTCCCCCCCTTAAAAGTTAACACAAGTCAAACCCAGGTCTCGGAAGGTGCAAACTCGGCTCAATCGTTGGGTTCTAGCAGAGAACGTAAATCCAGCCTTCCACTCAGCGCGCGGAGTAACGGAACGGCACCGACTGAACATGTCGATAGCGTGAAGGAAATACTCAAAAGCCTGCTTAGCGCATCTGCAAAGTTGAGCGGCTGTGAACCCCAGCACGTTGCTGAGGAGATCACAAGAGTCGGGAAAACCCATTTTTTGCTGATTGAGGTATGAAACATTGACAATCTCCGGTGGCGTCGTCGTTTACGTCTCGTTCATTCCTAGCCTCGGGACTGGTTGAAACATGTAATAGTTTCTGGCAAGAAGGATCCTGAGATTGATTCTATTGCACGTTTCAATGGAGTGTGCGAACATTTGGCAGATTGGTGCGTTTCTGATTCTCATGATATTGTTACCGCCGCTTAGTATGGTACCAGGGTGGTTTCCTTGATTTTATGCCACGACAAGGCTAAAAACAGAGCGAGACAAATCGAGAAGCTAGTTGAGATCGCCGAAAAGCTGAGGGCACTCAACAACTACTCAGCTCTGCGAGCATTCGTAGCTGGTATCAATAATGCCACATATCCAGGGGATCCGGCCATTGCGAAGTTCCAAGAGAACAACCCCAAATTGCACAAACATCTTCAGTCTTGGGAGTTGCTCTTTAACTCAACCGGTTCACATCGCTCTTACCGGATGGCTCTCCGTAATTCAAAGGGACCTGTTATTCCTTCCTTGTGAGTGAAACCCCACAACGTTGTTCCGTCAACTCACCAGGACGATAGAGAGGTACATCTGTCTGACCTCATTCGAGCACACGTCGGCAATGGCGATTTTCACCCAAACGACCCTTCAAAGATTCATTGGGCTAAGTTCAATATGATGGGCAAGTTCGTTCATCTCGTTAAGCAATATCAACTGCGGTCTGGCAATGCAGAAGACGGTTATTTATTCGAGGAGCGTCCAGAGTTACGCGAGATATTGAACGTCACGATCATGGATGGCGAGGTGAGTTTTGCGGCGCGTCTGATATATTCAGTGATGACCTGTCTCCACGAAGATGCAACTGTCACGAATCTCCCCTCCACCAGACGGCGACGAATACAACGACCGCCCCCACCTCCCACGCACTATGTCGCGTGATTACCAAGACCGGCCTAGAGATGCTGCACTTATTCGTAAACTGATGTTTTGGGTGTAACCATCTGCACTTTACCTTTTCCGCCATTTATTCTGTCCATCATGAACGTCCACGTCATTTATTTGTCACTTGTTAAACGTACTCTCTGCTCTGTCTGTTATTCAGAATACCCTGCACATGATATATTACCCGTCACTGGCTTTCTGTGTGAATGAGTGTGAATGAGCATACTGTATACGCAATGCCTTGACTTTGCGGCGTGACCGACTGAGCGCCGAATTCAAGTTCCGGCCGTACATTTCTCAACTTTCTCTATGTCTGGCTCTATGATGATGAAGCTCAACGCCATTGTCAAGGCAAGGAATATGTCCCATCTATTGAAGGGCGCGCACAGGGCAGCGTCGACTCTGGGTTCCGACCGTGCACAACTGCTGCAGAAGAAACAGGACGACATTGTGATCACCTTTGCGAAGCGTACTGCAATGGGAAGGGCCAAGAAAGGGCAACTCAAGGACATACCGGTCGATGAGCTGCTTTACAGCCTATTCAAAGTACGACTTTGGCCCCCCTTGCTGTCCCCTTTTGCGTCGACTATATCATCATGATAATCCCAAACGCGTAGGCTACTCTAGAGAAAACCAAATTGAATCCGGCATCGATCGACGACATTTGCGTAGGTACGGATATACGCTCCGATGTTTTGTTATATTAATTAGATTGCATGCGCATATACCATGGGTGAACTGCGAAGGAACTTGCCATCCACCCTCGCCTTTATATATCTCTCGTGCTGCAGCGCTGGCCGCTGGGATCCCCGACAGCGTCCCAGTCTCTACCATCAACCGGCTTTGCTCCTCCGGGCTCATGGCTATTAGGAATATCGCGCATAGCATCCATGCAGGGGAGATATCGCTCGGTCTAGCAGTTGGCGTGGAAAGCATGTCCCTCAAGTCAGTTTTAGTCGCCGTTTGGAACTCGCGACGCGACGTTCGATTATCCGTACGGTTCTTATCTTTCTCGTTTACGTAGTCCTCGCCCCACTCCGGTGGTAGTGGATACTGTCGGCGCAAATCCACAAGCGCACGACTGCATCCAGGTGTGTTCACACGGGACGGCGCTCTGGATGGTGATTTTGTATAACAATCGGTTGTTGCTAGCCCATGGGATGGACCTCGGAAATGGTTGCTCAAACGTACAACATCTCTAGGCAGAAGCAAGACGAATACGCGCTTATCTCTCATACGCGCGCAGCAAAGGTCCCGTGTCTCTCTTTCACTCTCACACACATTTCCTCGCATCGTTTTCTGTTTCCTGCTCTCGCTGAGACTGATTGAAAATGTTGCTTAGGCGTTAGCAGATGGCGTCTTTGCCAAGGAAATTCTCCCCATCGAGCTCCGTGCAAGTGTCTTATCCGTGGACGACACCGTTCGACCGAACGTAAGTGCGGAGGGACTCGCCGCGTTAAAACCTGCCTTTTCAGAATGGGGTGGCACATCCACCACGGCTGGGAACGCTAGCGGCGTGGGTGACGGCGCGGCGTTGTGCATCTTGACAACACGAGAGCGCGCGAAGGCAGAAGGCTATGAAGTCCTCGCCAAGTTTGTGGGCACTGCCGTCGTCGGCGTCGAACCGCGCCATATGGGAATCGCCCCCATCTATGCCATTCCCAAAATCCTGGCACAAACTGGGCTGAAAAAACATGACATCGATGTATATGAGGTACGGGCTTTCTCTATCCCTTAGTATGCAAACCTTTTCGATGATTGGGCGCGGTAGATCAATGAAGCATTTGCATCGCAATTTGCGTACTGCGTTGAGCAGTTAAAGATACCGATGGATAGGATAAATCCCAAGTAAGTTACTATCAGTCCTTTGTCGGCGCGTAGTTTCAATAATGATTGCCTATTTAGCGGCGGCTCTATCGCGTTGACCCACCCGCTGGGCATGAGTATGTTGTTTACCACCAGCACGCGGGATATCTGCTAATTGATGACATCGTAGCCGGCGTTCGCCAGGTCGTCACTGGCCTGGAGGAACTACGTAGACGGAACGGACAATTCTTATGTACTAGCATGTGCGTGGGGAGTGGAATGGGTGCCGCCGGAATATTCGTCAATGAGCAACACTCATGAACGCCAATTCGACCATTGGCAGTTTACTTGGATCGGTCTCTCTGCAACCCATTTTGTGTCTAATATTATCCCTTCGTGCTAAGGTCAATCGTGTCATAACCTTTCAAAGTATCTTGAATTGTAAATCTGTAACTGACATCCGTGTGATCTCTGGTGGCACGGGCAACGAAATCCAGACAACACAATCCGTACCTGGGAATAAAACGTCAGGAAGTCAGCCTCATTGCAAAAACAGATTATAAGAGCAATAGAAAGCAAAGAAACATAATGCTCAGAAGGTCATTCATGTCAGTGACATGCATGGGATAGCAGTCGCGAGGACAACGTCCAATACAGTCAAAGTCGACTAAGAGGTGCCAGTGGTGGTTGAAAGTACAACGCTCTTCATGGCAAGATAGTGCGATGGCTGAGAATTTTAACACTTACCGGACGGCTCAGGCTCTCAAGCTCTCAAGGAAGGACACTGCGTGAGTCGAAAAGAACATCCGCACCCGCGGCTTTTATAGTTTGATCATTTGGACTCCGCTGCCTGATTTAGCTAGGTGGAAAGTGTAATAAGACGAGTCACCGATAGCTCAACGAACGACACTCGCTGTAGTTCCTCTCTAACAAAGGTGTGTTGCTTTATCTACTGTGCGATAGTTTCCAGTTGCCACTGGATTGCATCCCAAGAATGGCGTAGATTGCATTGCATTGTGCTGGATGCCATGTCTCTCATCTAGATGATACACTTTGTCGGCAGCGCTAATATATCTGCGTGCGCAGTTTCTTCCCGACTTCTCAAATATGTCCGCTCAAATCAGCAAGAAGCGCAAGTTTGTTGCGGATGGTGTCTTCCGCGCCGAGCTGAACGAATTTTTCACACGTGAGCTTTCCGAGGAAGGTTACTCTGGTTGCGATGTCCGTGTCACACATGCGCGTACCGAGGTATGCATTCTCGGCCATGCTCAGTGGATGGTAGACTTGACCTGTCCTTGTAGATTATCATTCGTGCCACGCATACTCAAGAAGTCCTTGGTGAGAA
>WNFO01006447.1_pt1 | contig 13282 bp, 14 predicted proteins | sample 5400251 | NCBI WGS metagenome assembly WNFO01 (sample SAMN13153354, study PRJNA577476) | soil metagenome | isolation source: 100 cm saprolite under Madrone tree | place: USA:California | collected 2016-06-14 | reverse complement strand
CCATACAACCCGTTCTCAGGTGAGAGAAGATGCGCCTATCCCACCTCTCCCGTTTTACGGCTCGCGCGTTATTGACAACATCTCTCTCGACGAGGTCTTCGCCTTCGTTAACAAAACCGCTTTGTTCAAGGGGCAATGGCAGTTCAAGCAGGGCAGGAAACCTTTGGAGGAATATCAGGCACTTGTACGCGATAAAGTGCGACCCATCTACGACGAACTGAAAGAACGTTGTAAACGGGAAAGCCTGCTCACTCCTAAAGTGGTCTACGGTTATTTCCCCTGCCAGTCCGAAGGCAACGATCTTATCGTTTACGACGAAGGGAATTCCGAACGAGTTCGTTTCACATTTCCGCGCCAGCCCGCAGGAAAGCGTCTGTGTCTGGCTGATTTCTTTGCCTCACGTGAATCGGGACGCAGGGACGTCGTGGCTTTTCATCTTGTTACAGTTGGACGTCGTGCGAGCGAGTATGCTCAAGAGTTGTTTAAGTCAGACAACTATGCCGATTATCTTTACTTCCATGGCTTGAGCGTGGAAAGCGCCGAAGCGCTCGCTGAGTTGTGGCATAAGCGCATACGTGAAGAGCTTGGTATTGCCGACGGCGACGCGAAGGAATTGTCGAAGTTGTTTCACCAGAATTATCAGGGCTCACGTTACAGCTTTGGATATCCTGCTTGTCCGGATCTGGAAGATCAGGAAAAGTTGTTTGCGTTGCTGGACCCGTCGCGCATCGATGTAGCACTGACTGAAGAGTTTCAGCTCGAGCCTGAACAATCGACTTCGGCGATTATCGTTCACCATCCGGAGGCGAAATACTTTACCGTCGATTGATCTTGCGTTGGTCACTGACCTTTGCCGAGGCGCTGGAATTGAGAACAGCCGAGTCACAAATGAAGTCGGTCACGACCAGCGAATCGACAATTAGTAGCGCTCAAGTCCAGGAGAGCGACAATCAAAGACCAAAAACCAAAGACCAAAGACAGGAAAGCGACCGTCAGCTTCTTAATCCGACTGCGCAAGAGCTCGCCATCTTATCCCCATTCGAACGTCTGGCTTTTCGTCTTGTCAGGAGAATGAATCAGGGTGGCTGGAAAAGATTTTGGACCTGGTGCCAGAGGGTGTTCGGCGCAGGATGGATTCACCTTTCAACCGACAACATTATGAACGTCTACGGCCTTGAAAATGTCGAGGCCGCAGCGCATGAGCGACCAATCTTGCTGGTTGCAAACCACCGTTCATTCTTCGACATGTATGCTGTTTCGACCGTGCTTTTTCGCCAAACAACCTGGCGCAAACAGCTCTTCTTTCCAGTGCGCGGCCGGTTCTTCTATCAATCCCCGCTGGGGCTCTTGGTGAATCTCATAATGGGCTGGTGGTCAATGTATCCGCCGTTTTTTGCTGCAGGAGACCACCCAGTTCCAGAGAAACGCGAGTTCGATAAGTATTCGTTTCGGGTCTTAACAGAGCTTTGCCGCGCGGGTCCCGGCAACGTGATCGGGTTTCATCCGGAAGGCACACGCAACAAGAGCGACGACCCTTACTCGTTCTTGCGGGTCCAACCGGGCGTTGGTAGGTTGATCAAGGCGGCAAACCCACAGGTGATACCGGTATTCATTGCCGGCTTGTGCAATAGTTTGCCTCGACAAGTTGCGCGCAATTGGAATCGCGAAGAAGAGATTCGGATCCATTTCGGTGCGTCGCTTGATTTGTCGGAGCAGCTACAGAAACCCGATCGGTTACGAACACACAAAGAGATAGCGGACATTGTGATGAGTAAGATTGCTGAATTAGGAGAAAACGATCGCAATCGAATGGTTGACAGGAGTATGCGATGAGAGTTTTAGAGCTTTGAGCTTTGTACTTTGTACTTTGTTCCTATAGTCCCGCATCTTGATTTGGTTCACAGAGCATAAAGCACGAAGCACAAAGCACAATAGCGCATGTCCCTTCCTCTGATCATCGTCAATCCAGAATCCGCCGGTGGCGCAACCCGCAAGGCCTGGCCAAAAATTGCGTCCGACTTGCGCACATACTTTGGGGCTTTCAGAATGGTTTTTACTGAAGGGCCCGGCTTCGGAGTTTCGTTAGCTGCCGAGGCGGCTCGCAAGGGAGCGAAACTGATGGAGATTTCAGGAGAACGCTTGGTATTTCTGCGCAAGCTCGTAAAGCCGCCAGCATTCTTCGCCAGGGTCGTACGCGGCGGATCGACGTTGGACGCGTAACCTTCATCGACAACAGTGGTGCGGAGGCAGCGCGTTACTTTCTTGGCGTAGCCTCGTTTGGTATGAGCACCTCGGTTATTGAGCGAGTAAAGGAAGGGAGACCCAACTGGCTGCCGCAGAGCGCTCCTGAATGGTTCAGCGGTCGCGTTTCGTTTGGCGCATCAATGCTGCAAACCGCAATGCGCTCCCCAGCGACCAGAGTGGTTGTCCAGCTTGACGACTCGAGCGAGCGTCATCTTGCCGTTGCGAATCTTTGTATTGCAAACGCGCGTTATTTTGGCGGGGGAATGAAGATCGCTCCCGATGCCAGGTTAACAGACGGAAAATTTGACGTTGTCAGTATTGGCGATCTTGGGGCTCTCAAGATCGTTGCGAGCGCGCCACGTATTTACCTGGGCTCTCACCTGTCCATGCCGGAGGTCAGCCACGCGCTGGCGAAGAAGGTTGTCGTCAGAGCTGCTGACAACTGTAGCGAAGTTAAGCTGGAGGTCGATGGCGAATTGCCGGGTCGCTTGCCCGCGACGTTTCAAATCATTCCCGAGGCGCTACGAGTGCGCTGCGATACTTGAAATAGAAGCTCGAGCGGTACTACGGAGGAAGCTCTATGTTTGAACGAAAAGGCCAGCGTCTGGCCCCGCTGGGAGTTTTTATTCGGCGAATGGTGTCCTCATTGGGCATCGCGCTGGGAATGATCGCTGTGGCCCTTTCCATTGGCATGTCAGGCTACCATTGGATTGGCGGTTTCAATTGGATCGACTCTTTACTGGAAGCGTCGATGATTCTTGCCGGTATGGGCCCTGTAAACCCGCTTGCGACGAACGCTGCAAAGGTATTTGCTTCACTCTATGCTCTCTTTAGCGGCTTGGTCTTCATAGGAATCATGGGAGTTATACTTACACCAGCGGTCCACCGCTTGATACACAAGTTTCACCTGGAGAGTAATGGGAGCGACAGCGTTTCAGCACCAAAACACGAACGCAAGTCCAAATAGCCCTCACAACCCAGTGCGGCAAACTCGTTCCGAACCGTCTTTTGTTCAAACCCCAGTGTGATTTTGCTTTTCCTGCCTCGACAAAACTTCTATGATGAGGATAGATCATTATGGACGAGCGAAGAGCAAAACCGCGTTTGAGTGTTAGTCTGGATGCAGTCTGGGATGACGATGCGCAGAGGCATTCAGCTCGAGTTACCGACCTTTCTGAGGGTGGCTGTTATCTTGATACGGTGGGCGAAGTGATGACCGGCGAAATGGTCGCCTTTCGTGTACTACTGCCCGATGGCGACTGGCTTTATCTGGAAGGTGAGGTGAGGCACCACAGGCATGGGTTTGGATTCGGCGTACAGTTTTTTGAGCTGATCGAAGAACAGCATGAGAAACTGCAGTGGCTGCTGCGGATTGGCAGGGAAGCTGGTCCGGATGCCGCTGTTATTTCCGCTGACCTGGTGGAGGAGTAAGAGCATGGGTTTGAAATTGGCTGAGTCAATCAGCGAGTTTGGCTTCTATCGATGGACGCTGGTGGTGCCGCGGGCCGGAAAATCGTTTGCACGTGAATAACCAACGCTTGTCTTCGCTACTAAATCGCATGTACTCTTTTGGTGCTTGCTCGTTTATGGTCCACAAAGGTATTGGCCTTCCTCTTGGAATACTCCTCACAACTTAAGTTAGATTTTAATGCCGTAAAGCATCGATAGAAACTAACTAATAATGGCTATTCACGGCACTCTCAAAACAATGAGTTTGACGGACCTCCTGCAGTTTTTGGCGGCAGGGAGGAAAACGGGCACGCTAAAGTTTGATCGCGAAAAAATAACCAAGCAGATTTTCTTTCAGAACGGCCTCATCGTCGGCTCGAGATCAAATGATCCGAAAGAGTACCTGGGGCAACTGCTGCTGCATTACGGCAAGCTCGATGAGGTTCAGTTGCAGATCGCGCGCGAAATTCAGAGAAAGTCGGGTGGCAAACTGGGAGAGGTCGTAGTAGCGCAAGGGTTCATCAGTGACGCTGACGTGCTGGAGGTCTTGAAGACCCAGACGTTGGATGCAATCTACGATCTCTTCATGTGGGAGGAAGGGCATTTTGAGTTTTACGATGACGAGCATTTGCCGGACGATTTGACTCGTATCGAGGTTGAACCAACTACCGTCATCATGGAAGGAATTTATCGCATCGATGAGTTGGCCCGTTATCGCACGCTCGTTCCTTCCGATAGATCGGTACTCGAGCTGGGCGCGGGTTGGACTTCTTCTCTCAGTCTTGGCAAGGAATTACGTTTGATTCTCTATTTTGTGGAAAAGCGAATGTCAGTCGCGGAGATTTGCTACAACATGCATGCTTCCGCTTTTCATGTGTATGGACAGCTCTACGATTTGATCAATAAAGGTTTTGCTCGTGTCGCCGGAGAGATAGCGGAAAGTCCCATAGTGCCTGCCGTAGAGTTTGAGGATCTTCCGGAGAGCGTGCCGGAGATGCTCATTGCTGCGCGTCGCGATCTCGATGACGACAATCCTGAAGGAGCGCTTTTCCTTATCCAAAGAGTCTTGCAGGAGGAGCCGAAAAACCTCGAAGCTCAAAGCTTGTTACTCACTGCGGAAGATAATCTAATCAAATACCTGTTTGAGACGGAACTCCCACCCCATGCAGTACCGCAGTTGCTTGTTTCTCCAGATGACTTGACTGCTCAACAACTGGGACCGCAAGAAGGCTTCGTTCTTTCGCGAATTAACGGCGAATGGGATATCGAATCAATTCTCTCTATCTGCCCTTTCCGCGACGCCGACTGTCTGCGCATGATCAAGAAACTCCTGGAGCGGGGAATAATTGGTTTGTAGCCGCTGTGTGCCAACAACTTGAGTGGTATTTGCCAATTTCCTCAAACCGCACGAGTATCCAACCGCCTTAACCTTGAAAATCCTGGCCAATCTGTAATATTGTCTCGCTACCTCGCAAGACTTACCGGTTGGTCCTCTGAACTTGTGCGCTGAGCCGCGTTCCTTTTGTGCCAACCCTGACTCTTGAACTCAATTGAGAGCTCAATGCTCGAGGAGACATCATGGCCGGTATCTTCGGTTCGACTGTCCTGGATGTTGCCATCGGTTTGGTCTTTGTCTACTTGTTGCTGGCCATCTTGTGCACATCAGCGAATGAATTGTTAGCAGGATTAACCAAGTCGCGCGCCTCTTTCCTCAAGAAGGGCATCACGCAGTTGCTCGACAATCAACCAATCGGCGCAGCCAAAGACCAGACCAACGCTTTCCTTGAGGAGTTCTACAGGCACCCGCTGATAACGGGAATGATGCAAGGCAATAAACATCCAGCATATTTGCCTTCTCGAACTTTTGCCACAGTGATTACGGATAACCTGGCAAAGAACAGGTTGGGTCGACTCAACATTGAGGAGTTGGAAGCAGGGATCATGGGAATGCCCGACGGCGACGTCAAGCAGGCACTCGTTGCTCTGGTGCACACATCCGGAGACGACCTCGACAGCGCGCTGACGGCGATCGAAGGATGGTTTGAAGATGCGATGGACCGAGTTACCGGTTGGTACAAACGAAGGACGCAGATCTGGACATTGATCATGGCCATTCTGGTCACTGTGTTGGCAAATGCCGACACGGTGCATATTGCTCGTCACCTCTGGCGCGATCCTGTGCTGCGTAGCGCAGTTGTTGAAGCAGCCAAAACCCGTGCACAAAAACCTCGCCCGTCGGTTACCGTTGAATATCCGGATCCTGACGATCCAACGAACCCGACGATTACCTCAAACGAAGGCAGCACTGTAGCCCCTGAGGAGAGCGCATTGTTGGGTCAGATGATGGGCTGGCAGGGAAGCCTGACCGACAACACTGCTCGTGATTGGTTTGAACGGATTCTTGGCTGGCTTATCACGATTCTCGCTCTTTGTCTGGGAGCGCCATTCTGGTTCGATGTCCTGAACAAGTTTATAAACATCCGGTCAGCCGGCAAATCGCCGGGTGAAGCCGCCAAGAGGCCTGAGAAGAAGAAGCTTGCGCCAGCGGACAAATCCGCATAGAGGAGTGACTATGAAGCGCTTGATTCAAGTGACCACTGCTTTACTGATAGGCGCTCTCTTAAGTGCAGCGACCGTCTGCAATGGAGAAGTCGTTCTTACTCTTGCGCTCAACAAATCGTTTGTGAAGAACGTCAGAAACAAGGCGACGATTACCACAAATCTTACCGTTGATGCACATCCGAAAGATCCTCATCAGATAAAAGACGACGGTGACGACGGCGACATCCATATGGCCGGTCGCGATAGTCTGATACAACTTCCTCTCGTCGCTGAGATTCTGAACGCGCGACGCGAGCCGACCGCGACTCAACTGTTGAAGACTGTAGGCATCCAGCCTGTCAGCGTATCGGGTGCGTGGAGAATCTGGTTTGAGCATCTCGGCTCGGTGGATCAGATTCAGGGTACCCCGGCTCCAACTCCCTACCCGAAAGGGTCGAATCCCGATCATCTGTTTGAGATTCATCCCATTACGAGTTTTGCTGGAATCGATGTACTGGATTCTTTTGTCGAGATTCCCGGCTATCAAGCATATTCTGCCAGCAAAGCATTTCCTTACTATGACGATACGGATGTCACGATTCAGGCGAGTGATACCGCCATCATGATTGCAGGTGGTGAGCGCAAATATAACTACGCAGACTTTGTGATCGAACTTGCAGGTAAGCCGAAAGATGTTGGTGACGGTTTTATAGTATTGGGCAACGTTTATGAAGCGACAGGCAATCTTGAGAATCCGGCTTCGCCAATAGCTCATCGCATGGTGTTTGTTAAAGGAACTCCGCCTGCCGCGAAGTTGCTCACGATGTCTAAGGGCGAGACAGTGCATGTGTTGGGGATTCCGAGGGTTAATCTCACTGAAATTTTTTTGATTGCCAGCAAGCACGGCACTACTCCAGTATCCATGAAGCTACCTTATGAGATGATCATCGCTGCGGTGTTGCCGTGAAGTGAGGCCTCGGTGGCGGGACCTCGAAACGCTTAACTTGGATAGAGTTTTTTAACCATGTCAGAAAACAACAAAGCATTATTGAAACGTTGGTTTGAAGAAGTGTGGAACAAAGGGCGTGCGGACGCAGTCGAAGAGATGTTTGCTGCCGATGGCATAGCTCACGGTTTGTCAGACGACGCAGGGAATCCCTTGCGTGGTCCGGAAGGGTTCAAGGAATTTCACGCCAAATTTCGCTCAGCCTTTCCGGATATGGTGGTTACTATCGAAGACATGGTCGCCGAAGGTGACAAGGTTGCGGCACGTTGTAGCGTGCGTGGCAGGCACACTGGAGACAGTCTGGGGTTCGCAGCGACTTACGCACCTGTAGAGTTTTCGGGTATCACGATCATACGAGTCAAAGACGGCCAGATCGTTGAAGGGTGGAACAACTTCGATTTCATGAAAATGAATCGGCAGTTGGGTGTTTTGTAGGCGAATCAGGCGCAATCAAGCAACGATAGCGTGGTGTGAAGCGCCGTCTATTCCTTGGCGCTCAAAGAATGAACACGGCCAGTATCGGTCTGAAGGCGAGAACGGGAAAAGCCATTGTGGTTGTGCTCGGTGGACCCGTCGTGTCGCTGCGAGTACTCACCAGGACGGAGATCATCGTTACGGATCCGGGCATCCCAGCCACCGGCCAGCCCTATCATGAAGTGATGGACTTACCGTGGAACGAGGCAAGAGAAGCAGTAAAGCCATTCGCGGCCGCGATCGAGAATGTGGCTGCAACGGCGCTCTCACAACTGCTAAGAAATCTAAGAGCAGAAGGATTAAAGGTCTTGACGGTTGGCATCGCAGGCAGCGCGGATCGTGCTCTCGAGAAAATCGGCAATCCGCATATCCGCGCGCACGCTGCTGAAGGAGTCTTGTTTCGCCAGGTATTGGAGTCAGCGGCAAAGGCGAACGGGTTGCCTTTTCGTACTTTTGCTGAAAAAGGTATTGAAGATCTGGCAGCCCTGGAACTTGGCATTACGGTGGCCAAACTGAAACAGGGCCTCAGCGCGCTGGGTCACTCTGCCGGCCCACCCTGGCGAAGTGAACAACGTATCGCATCGATCGCTGCCTGGTTAACTTTACCAGGCGCCTAAAAAGTTCACGGCGCTGATAGCGCTTGAAAGAACCAAGTGTCTAGAGCTTTAGATTCCGACACAAACCTCAGACTGAACTAATCGCCAGCCCTCCATCGCGTAGCACACGAATAACCTCGTCGAGCACCAGCCGATCAGCGTGGAGTAGTGTCCTAATTTGAGATTGTTTAATGCATTCTCCGTGCTCTCCGTGCCTCCGTGGCGATAAAAGGCGCCGAAAACTATTTCACCACGGAGGCACGGAGAAGACAATGAACCCCGTGGGACGTGAAATCTGGACACTACTCAGCGTGGATCCTTCTGGACGAAAAGAGGCAAAATAGTCACAATGCAGAAACGTTTTTGAGGTCCCCATAAATGTCCAGACTGCTCACATTTGCAATTGTGTTGACTATCTTTGCTTCCACACTTGCACAAAATGGAATGCGTATGAGTTCTCGTAACCCTCTGCCGCCTGGTTACTGGCCTCTGGAGAAGAGCCAGCAGATCATTGACAAGACTCAGACGATTCGCCTGGCGCCTGAGTTATCTCAACTCACTGCAGGTGAGCGTCACGCGGTTGCAAAGCTGATTGAGGTAGGAAAGATCTTTCAACAACTTTATGAAGAGCAACGACACTTCCAGGCGCTGGCGGCATATCGCGAGCTCTTGCGAGTTGATAACCAGACACCCGCCACTCAGAATCTACTTACTCTGTATCGTTTGAATCAGGGCCCGATCGCCACCACACTCGAGAATAAGAGGGAACCGTTTCTGGCTGTCGAGCCAATTGTTCCGGGGAAGAATGTGTACCCCTGGGGCGTGACGCAAAAAGACTTAGATGCCTTTATGTCGGCTCATCCGGAGAGACGCGAGGAGATTCTCGATCAAAGAACCGTGGTACGAGTTGTATTACCGGCTAATGTCCAGCGGGATTTGGCCGTGCTGAGAAAGTATCCGGCGCTGGATACACTGCACCCGAAACTCAAAGCAGGGCTTGAGCAGCTTTCGCAAAATTCCCACAACAACGAGACACGCAGTAACCCACAGCGAAGCACGAGGACCAGGGACGGAAGTCCGAAAACCGGCGTAGGAAGCTTCTATGCCGTGCCCTATGCCGTCGCCTACGCGGATCAGCTTATGCGTGTCTATGGATTGTTGCACCAGTCCGCTGATGATTTGCAAAAGGACGACGGGGAGTTTGCGAGGTATCTGCGCAATCGAGCACGCGATCTATTGTCAAATGACTATGAATCGGGCGACGCCAGCTGGGTGACTGGCCATTTCAAGAATCTAAACGCGCAGATAGGCGCCTACGAAACCTACGACGATGAACTCTACGGCGTAAAAACGTTTTTCGCCTTTAGCTTGCTGCTAACGCGGCAACAGGAAACAGCCGCTTTGCGTCAGGCAATGAAAGGCCTGCAGGCACTCGAGGACTCCCTGCCTTACGACCATCACAAAGAAGTACGTGAGGACATACCGGTGGGTGTTTACGATGTTGTTGCCGATTTCGGTCAAGCGCGTGGTGGTAATACCGCCACTATCCTGCCCAACGAGAGTTATCTGGCTCGTCGTTATGGCCGTACGATCCTGCTGCGCGCGAACATCATGCGCGAACCAAATATTTTCGAGAGCACGTCGCGCAGTTTTGCAGCCGCGGTAGGAGAAGAACAGGCAAGGGGACTGACAAATGAGGGTAACTTCTATCGCACACTTTGGCACGAAGTGGGCCACTACCTCGGAGTGGACCGCACCAAGAATGGTCGCGACCTCGACGAGGCTTTGCAAGATGATGCGAACACGCTGGAAGAAATGAAGGCCGACCTTGTCTCTTTGTTTGTGGCTGAAGCCCTTCGCAAGCAGGGATACTACAGCGATGCCCAATTACAGAGCGTTTATGCGGGCGGAATCCTGCGAGTAATGCAGAACAATAAGCCCCGTCGTGATCAGCCGTACAATACGATGGAACTAATGCAGTGGAACTTCTTCCTGGAGAATGGGCTCTTGAGTTTTGATCCGGCGAGCAAAACCTTGCGAATTCACTATGATAAATATCACGAGGTTGTCGGTAAGATGTTGGCAAAAACTTTGGAAGTCCAATATCAGGGAGACAAGACCGCGGCTGATCGGTTTATCGAGGAATACACCAAGTGGGATGACAATCTTCATGGTGTCATTGCAAAGAACGTTCGCGATCAGCAGCGTTATCGGTTCCGTCTGTTCAAGTACTCGGCGTTGGGCGAATGAAGAAAGCCCGCTCAAAAAAAGCCTAGTTGGGGATGCGGATAGTCGCACTGTTGACTATCCGTCCGGTAGTCTCATTGGGCTGGATTGCCTGTTGCGCGATACCCAGGTAGGCATTGAGACGGACTTCCGGTGCGTGTATTCTGTCCGCCGCGGCTTTTGCCCGGTCAAAATTCGCAGAGGTCAAGCTACCCAGGGTCGTGACGATTAGGTTTGCGGTGTTGGCCACACTATTGCCGTTTTGCATAATCAGTTCACCGTCCTGATAGTACTGTTGGCCAAAACCGTTCAACGTTAGTGCCGCTGCACTTAACTCGTTAAATTGATCCACCAGCGGCTCGACGACTTCAAATCCCCGCTTGGAATCGTATCGCGAGAAGGCACGCCCAATTTCCAAAAGCGTCATCATCTGTTCCTGATCATCGGCTTGTACTGAGGTGCCAAGCATGCTGCGGGCCAACTCCAAAAGGTTAAGGGCCGTCGCCGTCTTTTGACCGCGACCAATCTGAGTGACTATTTGGCTGAGTAGGCTTGTCCGGTCTTTAGACTTCGGAAAATTGGCGAGGCTCCGCAATGCCTCTTCGGTCCTGCCTCTGGAAAGTGCGTAGTAGATCGCTTGCCGCTCGAGATTGTTCAAGGCCTGCCGGCGCTGGACCGGGTTTGAGATATGCTCCGTCAAAATCTGTCTGGCGCCGGCGAAATCTCCGGTTTCTGCAGCTTTTCCCGCGACCTGCTGATAGAGTTGATCTCTCATCTCTTTGGGTGCACGAGCTGCTGTTTCCAGCGCTGATTCGAGCGATGCAGTGCCAATCATACTCTGATAACGGTGCCAGCGAGCGCTTTGCGGATCGGGAGGAGTATTGAGCTCGTTCGTTCTCTTCTCGACCGCTGCGCTGCTTCCAGGAACGTACGTTTCCATATCTCCTGTCATTCCCTTGAGCGAGTTCAGAATGTTCTGAGCCGAGTTTCTTTCGACCGAATAGGGATTAGTAGCAGAATCTTTATAGGAAAGCCCCTCGGCAAGAATCTTCTGAAACAAGTCTCGAAATTCCTGATCGGAGAGTAAAGTTACGTTCGCCTTTCCGCTGTTTGCGTTTTGATTTCTTCCTGCCGGCATATGTGCAAGTCGAAGCAGGTTGACGGCGAGGTTCGCCGCCTCCGAGTTCGAGAGTAACTTTTCGTTTTGCAGTTTCGCGGCGACGTCCTGAGCCAGCTTGGTGGCCGAGTCGGGATCCGAAGTTCGCAAACGAGTGAGAGTGTCGATCAGGTTTGACGAATATCCCTTCTTGAGGCTGTCCTCGGCCATCTGGAGGGCACGTTTCGGATCGTTCATTGTGATTTGGCTGGCTATCGAGAGTTCGAGCGAAAGTTCCCGGTTTGGCTGATTGTTCTGCGCGGCCTCGGGATTGACCAAAGTGCGAGTGGAACGGAGGAAGCTGAGAGCCGTCTCCGGATCATGTGGGGCAAGGCATTGAAGTACCTGGAAGCGCAGGTCCATTGCAATTTGGTAGTTTTGATAATAGTCCGGCTCAGCGACATCAATACTGGCGAGATATGCTTTAACTCCTTCGATGGCATCCGCGACAAGCTTCGACGCAGCCTTCTCATCGGTGGGCCAAAGAAGTTGTGCAGCTTGAAGCTGTGCTCGCACTCTCGTTTGTGGCAGCTGGATTTGTTTTAGCGTCTCTGCTATTTCGGCGAGGAGGGCGAAACCACGGGCCTTAAGTACATCCTGATTGTTGCCCGCTTGTAGCTCCTGCTCAGTGGCGTGGCGGATCTCAAGAATCTTTATCTCGTAGCGACCGGCAGCAGAACCTGCCATTTGGTCCAGGCCAGTTGCAGGAACTGCTCTGCCTCGAGGTTCACGGTAAAACTATGCGCTTGACCAGACGAAATCGTGCGTTCAACGGGAACTCCCACTTGTAATCCACCAGATTCGGTTTGAGCCTCAGTCCCGGGAATTGGCAAAACACAAGTGAGAATAGAGAATAAAAGGGTGACTCTAAGCCGACGCATATGAGGATCTCCTTCATACCCGCAGGATAACCGCAAGCGTTTGTCGATAGCTTAGGGGAGAGGAGCGCGGCTAAGGTTGCCTTGCCAGTGGTTCCGAAATCCAGGTCCTACTCTGAGTCTGTCGGAAAACGGTTTTTCTCTGCGCAACCTCTGCGTACTCGGCGTCTCCGCGGTGGAATTCTGCCCAAAAACAAACTCACCGCGGAGACGCCGAGTACGCAGAGGTTGCGCAGAGTTTTCTTTCCGGCAAACTCTATTCCGGAGTGCGTCATACTCATTTCGTTCCTGCAAATGATCAAATGAAAAATGAAAAATGACAAATGATCCGTTTTACTTTCCAAAGGCATTTCCACCGAGAAAGTTTTCGCGCAGATAGACAACAGTGTCGTGCAGGGTCTCACCTGGATCCCGTGGTTTGAAGCCGAGTTCACGCGCCGCCTTGGAGCAGTTGAGATACCAGAAGTATTGTGCCATCTCAATCGCTCCTGGTTCGACAGGAGACGCAAAGTCCCATTGCCTGAAAAGGGAATCAATCAGCTGCGCCCCGGTGACGGCGATCTTTGAAGGAAGAGCAAAGCGCGGGCCCGACACCTTCGTCAGTCGTTCGAGCCGGCCGAAGAATTTTGTAAAGGTCCAATTTGCGGCTCCCATTAAGTAGCGCTCGCCATGCCGGCCTTTTCTCATCGCTATGCGAAAACTCTTTGCGGCG
>WNFO01003527.1_pt1 | contig 13284 bp, 7 predicted proteins | sample 5400251 | NCBI WGS metagenome assembly WNFO01 (sample SAMN13153354, study PRJNA577476) | soil metagenome | isolation source: 100 cm saprolite under Madrone tree | place: USA:California | collected 2016-06-14 | reverse complement strand
GCCGCATTTCCCGGCAAGCCCGTGGTGATTTCAGAGTATGGATACTGTGCCTGCACCAAGGACCGTCCCGAGGGTGACGAGCACAGGATGCAAGATCTTCGATCCCACGATGCGGTTATCCGCTCCAAGGATTTCGTGGCTGGCGCCATTTTCTTCTGTTATAACGACTACCGTACGCATGTCGGTTATAGCGGCGTGGGCGCGCTGAAGCAAAATGTTCACGGCGTTGTGGATCTTTGTGGGGCGCAAAAAGCCTCTTACGAGGTACTGCGCCGGGAATCGAGTCCGATCGAATCGTTCACTGCGGAAAACCACGGGAACGCCTTCCATCTGCGGGTAAAAACCCGGCACGATGTTCCGATGTACGCTCTTAGGGGCTATAAGCTCAGGGGAATTTTCTATGGCGAAGGCGACGTGCCGGTAGAGCAACAAGAAGCAGAGCTTCCGGAAATCGTTTCCGGCGGAGAAATCACAGTCGATCTCACATTCAGCCAATCCGACGTACCACTCCATGTCGCATTTGATGTTTTGCGACCTACTGGTTTTTCAGCCTATTCCCGGAACTGGAAACCGTAGGTCACGATTCTAGGATGTTGCGTGGTAGTGGCGAGGATGAACGGGGATAGTCGCTATCGGAATGCGGCATACTGGTCCTTACAGTGTTTTTTAGGTAGTTCGATAGAATTTGCTCAAATATCTGCTTGCGCAACAAGTGATTCTTGGCGGGAAACATGACTTCGACCGGTTCACAGAAATACAGCGCCTGCGGCTTAGGATAGCTGATTATGCTGAGATTTCTGGTTTGGTTTATCTGCTTTTTTTCTCTGTCGGCGAATGCTGCGCCGCGTGACAACTTCTCAGCTTGGTTCGTCGATTCGCTGGTTAAGGTCTTTCCTGACAGCCCGGCAGCGACCTCAAAGTTCGAACTTGCTCTAGTATCAGCTCGGAATGGCCACACCAGCCTGCAGGTCGCGTTGCGGTCAGAATCACACCGAGTGGTGCGGGTAAGCGTCATTGCTCCGCGCTTGGGGAACGCGGCACTTAAGGTCCAAACCTCCCGAGTAGGAACCGTGAAGGTGAATTCTCACCCTACCGACACACCCTTGGACGAAGTGGTGCGTTCAGACGTGGGTCCCTATCCAGATCCTTTGTTTCCTCCAGCCAAGGAAATCTCATTGGAAGGGTCCCGCACCGAGACAATATGGATTTCCGTGTTCACTCCGGAGGACGCACGGCCGGGAATTTACCCGGGCACGATCGAGATCGACGCCGGAAAGCAGAAATTGAGGCTGCCCTTTCGCGTAGAAGTCTTCGCTGCAACTGTGCCGAAAAAACAGAAGCTCTTGGTGACGAATTGGCTGTGGTTAGACCACGAGCTGATGGCGAAGCACTATCCCCAATTGAATTCGGATCCGGATCGCTACTGGAGAGTGTTGGAGAATATAGGGCGGACGATGGCGGAGTACAAACAAAACGTTGTATTTGTTCCAGTACGGAAGCTGGCTAAAGCGCAACTGGCGGACGGCGCCGTCCAATACGATTTCGGTTTAGTCGACCGTTGGATTGAGATCTTCGACAATGCGGGTATGGCGCGCATGATCGAGGGCGGACACTTGAGCGGACGGCTCGGAGGCGGGTATGACTCACCGTATGTGATCCCGACGGACCTGATCGAAAACGGGCAGATTGTGAGCAAGGATCTGCCTGCAGACGATCCGCGTGCAGAACAGAATCTCCGGGAGTTCTTGCGGCAACTTCGTAATCACTTGAAAGAGAAAGGCTGGCTCGGCCGCTATGTCCAGCACGTTCACGATGAGCCGCATGGAGCGGAGATGCCGATATACCGGCGCTTCGTCCACATCGTCAGCGAGGAACTGCCGGGAGTCCCGACCTTGGACGCCATAAGCCTGCGCGAAGATATTTCCGCGCAAGAGGAGACCACGATCTGGGTGCCGAAACTCGGCACATTCGATGAAGGGTTGGATGCAATTGCAGCGCATAAGGCGCGTGGAGGCCAGAGTTGGTACTACATTTGCCTGGATCCGCGCGGCAAATACCTTAATCGGTTTATCGACTATCCGACGCTCAAGGTGAGGCTCTTGCCCTGGGTCAACTATCGGTACGGGCTTACTGGTTACCTACACTGGGGCGGGAATTTCTGGACGGATCGGCCTTTCGAGAACGTTCAACCGGATTGGGGCGGAGGGTTCGTCCTTCCCGCCGGTGATGACGCCATCGTATACCCCGACCCGGAACATGACGGGGTATTCGTATCGGAGCGTCTCGAAGTGATGCGAGAGGGCATCGAGGATTACGAACTGCTAATGGAATCCGCTCGACACGCGCCAGAACGCACCGACGCATTGGCCCGAATGGTTATGCCTGCATTCACCGATTATGTGCGCGACGTGACGCAGTTCCGAAAGTTCGAGCGCAAATTGCTTGTGCTGGCGGCGGAGGCGCAGAGGGAATGATAAGTTAGCAGATACTTCTACTCGGAGAATTACAAGAATGCTCAGTCAGGTCAAGACATTTGACTCTTAACTGGTCTCCGCGGAGCAGCCTCCATCAGACTGCGACCTCAGCAAAAGTCTCGATCCAGTGTAAGGAAAAGGAGCCGGTGCGCGTCGCATTCGATGTTTAGCGTCCCACGGGATTTTCGGCTTTCACGAAGATATGGACGCCTTAAGAGCGCCCGCAAGATCTTAGATAATCAGACACGGAACTAGTCCTAGAGCTCAGACGCAGTATCACAGTCCAAGACTTTGGTTAAACAAGGTGCACCGGAGATTGCAGAGTGAAAGATTCTTCCCCAACTGAACTAGTACGCGCCTGGGAAGAGACCGTAACAATCCAAACATATCCCGCGCCCGCTCCGGATCGCAATCCCATGTTTCTGGACAAGCGCGTTTACCAGGGCAGCAGCGGAAAAGTGTACCCGAACCCTTTTACGGATTATATCTCAGACACAAAGGTCGACAAACCGTATCGGGCGATTTTTCTAGAGAATGAATTCATCCGCATCATGATCTTGCCGGAGGTTGGCGGACGGATTCACATCGGGCAGGACAAGACCAATAACTTCGATTTCTTTTACCGGCAAAACGTTATCAAACCAGCGCTCGTAGGCCTGCTGGGGCCTTGGATTTCCGGCGGGGTGGAGTTCAACTGGCCGCAGCATCACCGACCTTCCACATTTATGCCTGTGGATCACAAGATTCAAGAGCACGAAGACGGGAGCCGCACGGTCTGGCTCAGCGAACACGAACCAATGAACCGGATGAAAGGTATGGTCGGGATTACGCTGCATCCGGGGAAAAGCATCATAGAAGCCAAGGCTCAGCTGTATAACCGCACTCCATTCGTCCAGACATTTCTGTGGTGGGCTAATGTCGCCGTGCGAGTGCACGAACAATATCAGGCTTTTTTCCCTCCGGATATCGCCTACGTCGCGGACCACGCGAAACGGGCCATGTCTTCCTTTCCACTAGCACGAAACTTTTATTACGGCGTGGATTACACACAAGGGGTGGACATAACCTGGTACAAAAACATTCCGGTGCCGACTTCGTACATGATACTCGACTCGGAATATGACTTTTTTGGCGGATATGATCATAAACGACGCGCTGGCCTGGTGCATGTAGCGGATCGACATATATCACCTGGCAAGAAGTTGTGGACCTGGGGAAACGCGGAGTTCGGGTACATGTGGGACCGCGAGCTTACCGATTCCGATGGACCCTATGTGGAGTTGATGGCCGGCGTCTTCACGGATAACCAGCCGGATTTTTCGTGGCTTCAGCCGGGCGAGACACGCATGTTCAGCCAATATTGGTACCCGATTCAAGAAATTGGACCCGCTAAAAACGCCAATCGGCTGGCCGCGGTAAACCTCGAGATGGAGGAACGTAAACTGAAGGTCGGCGTGTTGACTACGGAAGCTTTTAAGCAGCTTCGCGTGACTGTGACCGCCGGGGAACGCATTGTCTTAAATGAAGGCCGGGATATTCGGCCGGGACAGCCCTGCGTGGAAACAATCGAGCTTTCCGCCGACTGCGATGCACCAAGTGTACTCCTCCGTGTTCTTTCCTCCGACGGAAAGGAAATTATTCGCTATCGGCCTGAGGAAAAGCGCGAAGCGCTGTTGCCGGAACCCGCCACGGAACCCCCATCTCCAGCAGGGATCTCTACAATCGAGGAGCTCTACCTAACCGGGCTACATCTGGAACAGTATCGCCATGCCACGCGTTTCCCTGAAGTGTACTGGGAGGAAGGGCTCCGCCGCGATGTAGACGACGTGCGCTGTAACAATGCCATGGGAATGTTGTGTCTGCGCCGTGGCAAATTTCAGGACGCTGAACAGTACTTCCGGCGTGCGATCGCGCGGCTGACGCGGCTCAATCCGAATCCTTACGATGGGGAGCCATTCTATAATCTTGGGCTCGCGCTAAAATACCAGGAACGCACGGAGGAAGCTTATGTCACTTTCTACAAATCAGTCTGGAATCAGGGATGGCAATCCGCCGGCTACTATGCATTGGCCACAATCGATTGCCGGCGCGGCGATTTCGAGCAGGCACTTGAACACTTGACAGGGTCGCTTTCCGGCAATGCATCGCATCTAAAGGCTCGCAATCTGAAGTCAGTAATCCTGCGCCAGATGGGCAGAAACAAAGAGGCGCTCGATTTGGTTCGAGACACAATCGCCTTCGATCCTCTCGACATGTGGTCCAGGAACGAACTCGTTGCGTTCAGCACCGCACCGCGCTCCTCTGATTCAGACGACGCTCTTTTTCGTTCCTTGCTTCTGGAAACTCACATCTGCCTGGATATCGCTTTCGACTATGCCGACGCAGGACTGTGGCGCGAGGCGATCGACCTTCTCCAGCGACACCTCGCTGTGTTTTCCAAACAACAAGAACCCTATCCGATGGTTCTCTATTCGCTCGGATATTTCTACGACAAAAGTGGAGAGCGTGAGAAAGCTCGCGAGTACTGCAAGCAGGCTGCCCATGCCTCTGCTGATTACTGCTTTCCAGCTCGAATCGAGGAGATGCTAGTTCTCCAAAGCGCAATTCGGACAAATCCTTCTGACTCCAAAGCCCCCTATTATCTTGGCAATCTGTTATATGACAAACGGCAACGAGAAGAGGCCATTCGACTCTGGGAATGCTCTTGCCAGATTGATCCCCGGTTCTCCATTCCGTGGCGAAATCTAGGGATCGCGTGGTTCAACGTACGGAAGAACCCGGGACGGGCCCTGGAATGTTATGAAAAAGCATTTCGATCGGAGCCATCCGATGCGCGTTTGTTGTATGAGCTAGACCAGTTGTGCAAACGCATTGGAACCCCGCCCGAGCGGCGTCTTTCAAAGTTGGAAGAGCACCGGGATTTAGTTGACCGGCGCGACGACCTGGTGGTCGAACTCGTCACCCTCTGCAACCAAACACGCAAAACTGCGCAAGCTCTGAAAATCCTTAGTTCTCGGCGATTCCACCCCTGGGAGGGCGGCGAAGGTCTGGTATCCGGCCAATACGTAGCAGCACATCTTCTGATGGGCCGCGAATTGCTTGAGGCCAGGGAACCAAGCGAGGCCCTGGCCCACTTTCAAGCGGCGCGCGTGTATCCCAAAAATCTTGGAGAAGGGAAACATCTGCTTACTCTGGAAACACATCTCGATTACTTCGCCGGTATAGCTCTTAATAGTTTGGGGCATGCCCAAGAAGCGCAGCAGTGGTGGAAAAAAGCCATCGAGGCTCAGACGGGATTCAAAGACATGGCTTACTACCGGGCTCTTGCGCTCAGGAGCCTTGACCGAGAATCGGAAGCGGTCTCGCTGCTCGAGGAACTCCTGGACTTCGCGTCGCGTCAACTCGATGCGGAAGTTAGAATAGATTATTTTGCAACGTCTCTGCCAAACTTTTTGCTCTTCGATGATGACCTGCAGAAGCGCAACCGCACCGAGTGTTTGTTCCTGAGAGGACTTGCGAAGCTAGGGCTCCGGCGAATCGAAGAATCGGCAGCTGACTTCCGCGAAGCATTGACCCTGGATGCGAATCACATGTGGGCTCAGGCGGAGTTGGAACGCATCGAAGCTGATCAGGCGGCAAGTTCGAAGCCATGAATGGCCCCACGCGCCGCCGAACTGTTGGAGAGGGGACCATGGCGGCAGACAGCGCTGAGACACTGAGGATTCCAGCCGACCAAAGCATCTATCTCTGGGCCATCTCCTTCGTCGCGGCATTAGGGGGATTGCTCTTTGGCTATGACTGGGTCGTGATTGGCGGGGCCAAGCCGTTTTACGAAAAATTCTTCCATTTAACGGATGCTGCGCAACAAGGATGGGCGATGAGTTGTGCGCTGATCGGTTGCCTGCTGGGAGCGGTGATCTCCGGTAGTCTCAGCGACCGTTATGGCCGGAAACGTCTGCTAATCCTGGCGGCGCTACTCTTCGGAGTCTCCTCCGCCGGCACCGCGCTGGCTAGTGTGTTTCGCAGTTTTGTGATGTGGCGAATCGTTGGGGGCATGGCCATCGGTCTTGCTTCCAATCTTTCTCCCATGTACATCGCGGAAATTTCCCCGGCCGCGGTGCGAGGCAAGTTAGTCTCGCTAAATCAGCTCACCATCGTTATTGGAATTCTACTGGCCCAGTTCGTGAATTGGCTTATCGCCCAGCCTGTGCCTGCAGGTGCTTCCGCGATGGAGATTCTGAACTCATGGAATGGCCAGATTGCGTGGCGCTGGATGTTTGGCGTCACCGCGATACCGTCTCTCTTATTTTTTCTCGGAATGCTGGTAGTGCCGGAGAGCCCGCGCTGGCTAGCCCGGAATGGCCGGCACGAGAAAGCAGGCCGCATCCTGGCGCGCCTTAACGGCGAAGCATACGCCAAACAAGCCTTGGAAGAGATTGAAGCTAGTCTAGCGACAAGCCAGAAGGTCAGCTTGTTCGCCCTGCTGGATCCCAGACTCGTCGGTGTTCTGTTCCTCGGCGTTTCGTTGGCAGTGTTTCAGCAATGGTGCGGAATAAACGTGATCTTCAGCTATGCAGAGGAGGTGTTTTCTGCGGCAGGCTATCATGTCTCTGACATCCTGCTCAATATCGTAATCACCGGTGCTGTCAATCTGGCGTTTACCCTCGTGGCCATCGCTTTGGTGGACAAAGTGGGACGCCGCAAATTAATGCTCTTCGGCTCGGTGGCTTTGGCGCTGATCTACGGTTTGCTCGGATTTGGTTTCTATAGACACAGCCAGGGAATACACATGCTGCTGCTGGTTGTTGTGGCCATCGCCTGTTATGCCATGTCGCTCGCCCCGGTTACCTGGGTAGTCATTTCAGAAATTTTCCCCAATCACATTCGTGGCGCAGCGATGTCCGTAGCGGTCACCTCACTATGGATTGCCAGCTTTATCCTTACCTACACGTTTCCATTACTGAACCGGGCGGTTGGGCCTGCGGGAACTTTCTGGATCTATGCCGGCATTTGCTTGGCCGGCTTTCTGTTTATTCGCTGGCGCCTTCCGGAAACCAAGGGCCAGACGCTCGAGGAAATCGAGCGGGCCTTGGCGCGCTGAATGGGATTCCCGCGAAACGAAATGCAAATACCCGCTACCCTGCTGCCAGCTTTTGCCGAATCTTTTGGCGGACGCCCGCGCCTTTTTCGAGCCCCGGGCCGGGTGAATCTCATCGGGGAGCACACCGACTACACCGGCGGCCTGGTCATGCCTACCGCGATTCATTTTTCGACCTGGGTGGCCGCGGGTCGCCGCGAAGATCGCACCATACGAGCGGTTTCTGAGGGTTTTCCCGGGGCACTGGAATTCTCGCTAGATCAAACACCAAACCGCCAGGGGAACTGGACCGATTATGTTGCCGGTGTGGCCGCAACGCTCGAAGCCGCCGGACACCGGTTGCGGGGGGCCAATCTGCTTATTAGCGGTGAAGTCCCTGTGGGCTCAGGCCTTAGTTCCTCGGGGGCCGTTGAAGTGGCCACAGCTTTGGCGCTCCTCAAAAATTCAGACCTTTTCATGGAGCCAATGCAGGTGGCGCTCCTTTGCCAGCGCGCCGAGAATGAGTTTGTGGGCATGCGTTGCGGCATCATGGACCAATTTATTTCCTGCTTTGGTCGCGAAAATCATGCACTGATGCTGGATTGCCGCTCGCTCACGTATCGAGCGGTGCGCTTGCCATCGGAGGCCAGCCTGGTTATTTGTAACACCATGGTAAAACACGAACTCGTCAGTACCGAATACAACCGTCGCCGCGAAGATTGCGAGGCAGCCGCCCGCATCATCGGTCCCCTTCGCGATCTCACCATGGAGACTTTCGAACGACGGGCCTCGGACCTGCCGGAGCTGGTACGGAAACGCTCCCGGCATGTAGTCAGCGAGAATGCCCGGGTACTTCAAGCAGCGGCCAGCTTGGAGCAGGCCGACATCACGGCGTTTGGCCGATACATGGATGAATCCCACCGAAGCTTGCGTGATGACTACGAAGTGAGTTGTCGCGAGCTCGATATCATGACTGCATTGGCTGGCAAGTTACCGGGAGTTTATGGATCCCGTATGACCGGAGGCGGATTTGGCGGATGCACGATCAGCCTGGTCGAATCCAGCCATGTGCAGGACTTCGTAAACCAAGTGGCCTCGGGATATGCAAGCCAGACTGGTTTAACGCCGGACGTATATGTCTGCCGGGCAGAGGAAGGGGCGAAAGAAGTGCCTCTATTTGAACGTACTGTCACTTGAAAACTCTTTCTGACCAGCCATCACCGTATCGATGGACTGCATTAGTGAATCATCCGCCGGAATTGTGGATGTTAAAATAGATGACCAACATCAGGCTGGATTCCCGCGAAGGTTTTGTCCGCATCACTCTGGACAATGGTGTAATTCGCCTAGCCCTACTCCCCCAATTAGGCGGGAAAATAATCTCATTGGTCCGCGTGGATAGCGGCCGCGAATACCTGGTTTCCCTCCCAGATACGCAGAGCAGTTTTCGGCCACCTTCCTACGGCGGAATATTTGTGGACTACAACAACGTAGGTTTTGACGAATGCATTCCCACCATTGCAGCGTGCCAGTATCCAACAGATAGCTACCGTGGCAGGCCATTGCCCGACCACGGCGATGTTTGGTCCTTGCCGTGGCAATACGATCTGGGTGGCGAAGAGGTGTGGCTATCCGTCGAAGGGCGCAGCCTTCCGTACGCGCTGCTGAAGCGCCTCCGCATGGAAGGCTGTCAGTTGGTGATTGACTATGAACTTCAGAACAAAGGCGATTGTGCTTTTCACTACCTGTGGTCCGCACATCCTCTCTTGAATACCGAGCCTGGGGCTCGCATCCTGCTGCCGCCGGACGTGCGGGAGTTGCTAATCGACTCGTCCCATGGGAATCGACTGGGACGTAAGGGCGAAAGTTGCACTTGGCCCATTGCCATTCGGCAAGACGGAGTCTCCGATGACTTAAGCGTGATGAAGCTTCGAGGCCGTCAGAGCGATAAGCTTTATACTGCGCGCCTGCGGGAAGGGTACGGCGGTCTCTACTATCCAAGCACAAATGAATCGATCTTCTTTCGCTTCGATCCCCAGCGTGTGCCTTACGTGGGAGTGTGGATTTGTCACGGTGGTGGTGCGGCTGACGATCCGAAGCAGCCTTACACGGTTGCGCTGGAACCCTGCCTGGGGAGACCTGACGCCCTTGCGGAAGCGATGGCACGTAAAGAGAGTGACATGCTACAACCTCACGAACGGAAACAGTGGACTCTTCGCGTGGAACTGCGCGAAGGGGTTCCCATGGCTTCGCGGCTAGATATGGAGATCTAATTATGAAATCTGCGTTTAAGTTCGCAGCATGGAGCTGGAGTCTGAGCCTGGTTGTACTGTCCTGCTTGACTCAGGCGGTGGCACAGTCGCCGATCCGCTTCGTAAAGGCCAGCAAGATTTTTATTCTGGATGCGGGCAAGGTCACTTACGTCTTTGGCATCAATCAGCAGAGCGTGCTGCAGCACATCTATTGGGGCGGGCATGTGGGGCGTGAAGAAGATTTCGCAACCCCCAGCACAAAGGAATGGTCGGCATTCGACCTGAGCACCACCACTACACCTCAGGAATATCCAGGGTGGGGTGCCGGGCTGTATGTGGAGCCCAGCCTCAAAGTAACCTTTCCTGACGGCAATCGGGATCTTGTTTTGCATTACCTGGCGCACCAGATAGCAGGCAACACGCTAACCGTCACCCTCAAGGATATCGAGCGCGCCTTGTTGGTCCATCTGCATTACACCGTGTACCCGCAGACGGGCATGCTGCGCCGGGAAGTCACTATTGAGAATCGTACGGACAAAGCGGTGGTGCTGGAGAGTGCGCAGTCGGCGGCGTGGTATCTTCCGCAGGGGGATGGCTATCGGCTGCGCTACCTGACGGGGCGCTGGGCGGGTGAGTGGCAACTCACGGAGGAGCCGGTACACCCGGGCATGAAGGTGCTGGAAAGCCGGCGAGGCAGCACCAGTGTCGAGGCCAATCCTTGGTTTGCGCTGGATCGGGTTGGCAACAGCGATAGCGAGCATGGTTCGGTGTGGTTTGGCGCGCTGGGATGGAGCGGTAGCTGGCGAATCAGCGTGGAGCAAACTGCGCAACAGCAAGTGAGCGTTACCGGGGGATTTAATCCCTTCGATTTTGGGTATCGTCTAGCAGCCGGGGAATCGCTAACGACACCGTCGTTCTACGCAGGCTATACCGATGGTGGCATCGGTGAAGCATCGCGAATTTTGCACCTGTTCGAGCGTACCGAGATTCTTCCCAGTGGCTCCGGGGCACGAACCCGCCCGGTGCTTTACAACTCCTGGTATGCAACAGAATTCAAAGTCGATGAAGCTGGGCAAATAGCACTGGCCGAAAAAGCAGCAAGCCTGGGAGTCGAACGCTTCGTCATGGACGATGGTTGGTTCGGAGAACGAAACGACGACCATGCAGGTCTCGGTGACTGGAATGTGAATCTGCAAAAGTTTCCCAACGGTCTCGGCCCGCTGATTCGTCATGTGAAAGATTTGGGGATGGACTTTGGGCTGTGGGTTGAGCCCGAGATGGTGAATCCGGACAGCAACCTTTACCGCCAGCATCCGGACTGGGCCATGCACTTTGAGGGTCGCCCACGCACCGAGGCGCGAAACCAACTGGTTCTCAACCTCGCTAGGGACGATGTTCGAGACCACATCTTTCACTGGCTCGACGAGCTGGTTACGGTGAACGACATCTCGTTCTTGAAGTGGGATTACAACCGCAACTTCAGCGAACCTGGCTGGCCGGAAGTTCCTCCCGAACAACAGAAGAATCTCTGGGTGCGCTACACGCAAAATCTTTACGACATTCTCGATCGGCTGCGGCAGAAGCATCCAAGGCTGGAGATTGAATCTTGTGCCGGTGGCGGCGGGCGCATCGACCTGGGAATATTGCGGCGTGCGGAGCAGGTTTGGCCATCGGATAACACCGAGGCTTTGGACCGGCTGACCATTCAGCGGGGTTTCACGTATGCGTACACGCCGCACATCATGATGTCGTGGGTAAACGACGTGCCCGACTTCAACGGTCGCAGCGTGCCGCTGCAATTCCGTTTCCTGATGGCGATGCAAGGGTCTTTGGGCATCGGCGCAGACTTGAACCGCTGGCAACCAGAAAATCTGGCGGAGGCAAAACTCATGATCGGCTACTACAAATCGATTCGTGACACGGTGCAGAATGGCTTGCTCTACCGCCTGGCGTCGCCGGGTACCGGAAACTTTAGCGCCAGCGAATATGTTTCCGAGAACAAGTCGCAAGCCGTGCTCTTTGCTTTTTTGCATTCGCAACAGTTCGGTCGCAGCCTTCCAGCAGTCCTGCTGCAGGGGCTGGATGGGACTGCCACATACACGCTCTCGCGTTTGGATGCGAAGCCCAAGGAGAAGAATTCCATACTACCCTTGAAGCTCAGCGGCGCGTACCTGATGGAGCATGGTCTTCCGCTACTCCTAGAAGGCGACTACGATAGCACTGCAATCAAGTTCGATCGCACCTCGCCGTAAGTGACAAACTGGCCGAGTGGGAGGGGGATTCGGCGTGGCTGGAATCGTCCGGACTTTACACCAAACACTTGTCTTCGGCCGTAGAGTAAGAGTCTTGTAGAATCAGCTGGCCGCTCTTATTCCTCCCGCAGCGCGTATTCTCGACGTTGGCTGCGGGGACGGGCGCTCGATCTCCTCATCACCCGTAAGCGACCCGACGTCTCCATAGTGGACGTCGACATGCTTGTTCGGCCGAACACTTGAATACCCGTTCAGCCGTCGATGGCACAAACGTTCCTTATCCTGATGCGAGCTTCGACGCCGTTCTGTTTGTGGATGTCCTGCACCACACCGCAGATCCCCATCTCCTGCTCAAGGAGGCAACACGCGTGGGCAAAATGATTCTGATCAAGGACCATTTCCGCGAGAGCTTTTCTGCCGACATAAGACTTCGTTTCATGGATTGGGTTGCAAATGGATCTCCCGAGATCTTGCTCCACCGGCGAGAGGGAAAGATCAATGCCAGCGGTTACTCCAGCCGAGGTGTAGCAATTTCCCTCGCGAACATAGATGGGAGTGGGAAGGACCGCTGACGAATCGGCGCTGAAGGAGCAGGGTTCCGGAAGTGACGAGCAGCCTTTTCGGCGCACATGGTTTCGGGCGGGAGATGCGCACGCAGGGGTGATGCTGCTCATGGCGCTCTTGTTTTTCGACTATCTTGCGCAGACTAAGCTCTCCTTGGCCGCGAAGCACGTAGCCTGTGGAATCTTTGTCGCCGGAATTCTCACTCAGTCGGGCGGCTTTTTCATTCATATGACAAAGGGCGAAGAAGACAGTCCGTCGATCGGCACCACTATCACGTCGCTTGGCGCCGTACTCCTCACCGCCGCCAATTGCGATACTGGTCTACGCCTTGTTCTTCGCTCACACTTAAAAGGAGCTTCGCCCGCTTATCACGCCTTCGAGTAAAGGCACACTCGGGTTTCTGCACCAGGCCTACTGTGTCTTCTCCGGCGCTGGCGCGACCTGCGAGGCGGCCACTGCGCCCGTCGGCGGAATCGTGAGTGGGTCGGCCAAGAACTTGCCGACAATCTGCGGCACCTCCGCCGAGCTTATGAAATTGTAGTGGCTGTAGCCAGACACGACCGCCAGACGCGACTTAGACAGCCGCGTGTTCAGCCAGCCCGGTTCCTTCACGCCGCCGCCCAAGAGCGCGAAGAACTCCGCAATGTGCTTCTGAGAGACCGAGT
>WNFO01003969.1_pt1 | contig 13288 bp, 19 predicted proteins | sample 5400251 | NCBI WGS metagenome assembly WNFO01 (sample SAMN13153354, study PRJNA577476) | soil metagenome | isolation source: 100 cm saprolite under Madrone tree | place: USA:California | collected 2016-06-14 | reverse complement strand
TCCCAATTGTTGTTATACTCACCCTAGAGCAGCCAAGGGCAGAACAGGCACGGGAAGGACTGGGGAAATCACGTGGATGGCTCCGGGAACAACTCCTCCCGTTGATGGCATCGGAACATTCCACGTGGAGAGACGGAACCGGACTTCCGAAGAGCTGGGAACCGGCGGATTTTGCTGGATACAGCAGGTTTTCAGGAACGCCTGTCACTTCACACGGTTTGACGTGACAATCAGGTGAATAAATAACTGTGGTCTACTCTACAACACCTTCCAAAGCGCCAGACGCCTAATTTCTTACATGCGCCAAACAACAATAATGACAACAACAATAAGGATTAGAACGACAAATGCCCACCACCATTTCAGTTTGAACCAACTCATCCTGTCCATGATCTCGGCTGTCAGATCCGGGCCACATTCGGGCAGAAACTGAGAAACTGACCCATCTTCTGGACAAAACAATAGACGCAAGGCAGATGAATGGCTCTTACTCTCAGCCGTTGACATGTCCTTGTTCTGGACTGTATCATCCGCGCCATGTTGGTGAAGTAAGCGAACGAATTTCTTGTGTCCTCCTTGAAGCGCTAGATCTAATGGTGTCGACCCATTATTGTCCCGTGTTGTCACATCCATGCCATGCTCAACAAGGAGCCGAGCGACTCGAATGTGTCCCCAATGGGATGCCAGATGTAACGGAGTCGAGCCATCCTTGTTCTGGGCTGTTACATCCGCGCCATGCTCGAGAAGTAGGCGAGAGACTTGTGTATTTCCTCTTTGAGACGACAGGTGTAGGGGTGTCAACCCGTCATTGTCCTGGGCTGTCACATCCGCACTCTGCTCGACAAGAAAGTGAACGACTCCCACATGTCCCTCTTGCGACGCAAGATGTAAGGGGGTTGTTCCATGCTCGTCCTGGGCTGTTACATCTGCGCCATGTTCGACAAGGAAGCGGGCGATTCCCACATGCCTTTTTTTGGATGCGAGATGTAATGGAGTTGATCCCCTGATGTCCTGGGCTGTAGCGCCCGCGCCACGCTCGACAAGCAAGCGAGCGACTCCCTCACGTTCCGGGAACGTGGACGTATAGTGACGTTCCAACGCCAGATGTAATGGAGTTAGCCCCATCTTGTCCCGGATTGTCACATCTGCTCCGTGCTTGATAAGGAAGTGAGCGGCGTCTACACATCCCGCTTTCGACGCTAGATGTAATGGAGTCGTCCCATGCTCATCCTGGGTATTCACATCGGCGCCGTGTTCCGTAAGGAGGCGAGCGACTCCCACGTGTCCCCTTTCGGATACGAGATGTAATGGAGTTGAACCTTTGTTGTCCTGGGCTGTAGCATCCGCACCATGCTTGACTAGGAAGTGAGCGACTTCCTCGTGAACAAGATAACCCCTGTTGATGGTCTGTGCTGTCAGATCTGGGCTACATTCGAAGAAAGCGAGCGACTGACATCAACGCCAGATGCAATGGGGTTAGCCCCTCCTTGTCCCGGGCTGTCACATTCGCACCATGCTCGACAAGAAAGTGAGCGGCATCCAAATGTTCGTTTTCCGACGCCAGATGTAAAGGAGTCCTCTCATGCACATCCTGGACTGTCGCAAATGCACCATGTTCGACAAGGAAGCGAACGGCTCCAACGTGTCCCCTTTCGGATGCGAGATGTAACGGAGTTAACCCATCGTTGTTCTTGGCTGTAGCATCCGCGCCGCGCTCGACAAGCAAGCGGACGACTTCCTCATTTACCCAACCAGAACAGAAGTAACGCATGCTGCAAATGATATGTGCTATCAGACCTAGGCCACATTCAAGTCAAGAAAGTGAGCATGAGCAACTTACAAATGCCTCGGTCCCAACGCGAGATGCAATGGAGTTAGCCCCTCCTTGTTCCTGGCTGTCACATCCGCGCCCCGCTGAAGGACGAGACGAACGAGTTCCACATCTCCCAGGGAGGCCGCCAGATGTAATAGAGTCAACTTTTCATTATTCTCGTCTGTCGCGTCCACGCCACGCTCGATGAGGAAGCGAGCAATTTCCACAGATTTTTCTTGAATCATGAGATGTAATGGCGTCCACCCATCGTTGTCCCGTACCGCCGGATCTGCGCCATGTTCAACAAGAAATCGAGCAACGTACTCATCACCCCTTTCCAGTGCAACATGTAATGGTGTCAACCCTTTGTTGTCCTGTGCCATCACATCCGCACCGCAGTCGACAAGGAGGCGAGCGATTTCCACATATCCGTATCTTGACGCTAAATGCAAAGGTGTCGACCCTTCGTTGTCTTGTGCTGTTACATCTGCGCCGCGATCGACAAGGAGGCGAGCGTTTTCCACATATCCGACCTGCGACGCTAAATGTAATGGCGTCGACTCTTCATTGTCATGTACTGCCACATCTGCGCCGCGGTCGACAAGGAGGCGAGCGACTTCTACATGTCCTCCTTTCAACGCTAAATGTAAAGGAGTCGACCCTTTGTTGTCCTGGGCTGTCACATCCACGTCGCGCTCGATAAGGAGGCGAGCGACTCCTACAAGTCCATATTCCGAAGCCAAATGTAATGGTGTCAACCCATCGTTGTCCTGGGCCAGGGGATCCGCACCACGCTCGAGAAGAAAGTAAGCAGCTTCCTCGGCTACCTGAAACCTACGATGATATTCGTCACGACGTAATCTGCCCCATGATATGCACTGTTGGATTTCCGCCACATTCAAGAAAGCGAGCTACTTACGCACAACTCAGTCCCAACGCCAAGTGCAATGGAGTTCGCCTTCCCTCGTCCCGGGCCGTCACATCCGCGCCCTGCTCGAGAATGAAACGAATGAGTTCAACATTTTCCTTGTAAGCCGCCAAATGCAATGGAGTCAACCCTCGATTGTTCTCCTGTGTCGCATCTGCGCCGAACTCGACAAGGGAGCGAGTCATTTCCAGGTTTCTCTCTATTATCGTAACATGTAATGGACTCCACCCATCGTCGTCCTGGGCTGTCAGAATCGCATCCTTACCGTGCTCAACAAGACAGCGAGCAATATCCAGATGTCCCTCTTGCAAAGCATCGTGTAAAGGAGTCGAACCATTGTTGTCCCGAGCTGCTATATCCGCGTCGCGCTCGACAAGGAGGCGAGTGACCTTCACACGTCCCATTTTCGACGCCAAATGTAAAGGAGTCCATCCTTGGTAATCCCAGGCCGTCACATCGCCGCCACACTCGATAAGGAAGCGAGCGACGTTCACATGTCCATTTTTCGAAGCCAAATGTAATGAAGTCGACCCATCGTTGTCCTCGGCCGTAACAACTGCGCCCTGCTCGACGAGGAACCGACTGACTTCCACATGTCCCTCTCGTGACGCCAGATGCAGTGGGGTCAACCCCTCATCGAAGTCCCGAGCATTAACTTCCTGCGAGGGTACCTTGACCAGGAACTCCACAATGGCCTTGAAGCCGCACAAAGCAGAATAATGCAACGGCGTTCCTCTGAGTAGTAATTGATGTTGGTCATTCATTAACGGTTGTGGAGAAATTCCTGGGTCGCGTATCCAGACCCAGATCGCAAGATGCGGTTTGTCTGGGTCGAACAGGAGTTTTAGGCCATCCTCCACATTTTGCAACACACCCTCGAACTGTGCGTGGTGAAACCAGTGCTCCGCAGCATACTCTGCGAGAGGGAACTTTTCCAGGCTCTTTTTGGTGACATTCTCGTCCAAGTGTAACAGGAGGCCTAGACAGGCTTGAGCGGCAATAGTATGAGCTGGTGTCATGAAAATATGATATCGACGGGGAATGATGTCGCTTGCTTCGGCCAGGCGGGCAGATGTCAGATATTCCTTTACCGAATAGTGCGAGAATTGCATAACTTTTGAACGACGGTGACCATATTCATCTTCCACATCGACCACGACAAGCAAGCTGGAGCATGTAGATAGCACGGCCTCGATTGGATCTTCCACACGCCAGCCCTCTTGAAACCTTGGAATTGGTCCGGCATTGAAGTCAAACGCGAGAAACTCCGCGAGTTCCTCGACACGGAGGGGTCGAATAGCCACTGCGACACATTGGAGAAGAAGGTGAGCGAATTCCCAGTTTAGATTTTTGACCTCTCGCAAGGTACGCTCATATGTTTCGTCCAGTGTCTCTGGTAATTCGGCGAGTGCATGCCGGATACGTGCCGGGAGACAACCACGGAGGTGAGCCATCTGACAATACACCCACCGGAACCTGAATAAATGATATGAGAAGGGTCATCAAGAATGCGGTTGGCCTGATGCCTTACATCCCGTTAGCATGTATTGTGAGGACGTCTATGACCAGTTGCCTGTCCTCCTCTTTCCACTTCCGCATACTCAAATCTGTGCCAACGACAAACTTGATATAATCGTTGATGTCCTCCGTTTGTCCGCTCTCTTCATGCAGGGAAATGGAACGGAATGTCAAGGGTTCGAGGACAGTCTTGATGTCGGGCTCAGGTCGACTAGAGACACACACACGCAGATTCGGAATCTTTGAGTCCATAAGCTCCTTTACAAGAAATAGAACTTTTTCGCGGGGGGGCGGTAGAGTATCTGTGTTTGGACACTCGTCCAGGCCATCCACAATTAGATAAACTGGGGCTTGTCCAGGGAGTTTCAACATGTCCTTTAAACATCGCACAAGGCTATTGTCGCCGGGTGGTTGGGAACCCTTCTCGTGTTGCAAGTAGAGATTGTAAAGAATGTCCCAGTACGAGTCGGATTGACGACATAGTTGGACTAACACAGATGAGAGCAGGCCACGTTGGTCCTTCTTTTGATCTTCCCTGAAGTCGCAGTAAAAAAACGCCAGAGATGCTAATCCCAAATTTCGCATGGCGCCAATGTCATCGATGATTGTAGAACTAGACAACGCAATGAGTTCTCAGGACGGAAACATCAAAATATTGACGTACCAAAGGACACTCTTTCCTGCGCCCGCTAAGAAAGGGGCATACCATCAGTCTCTGAAAGCATATAAGCTCGGCGACAACTGACGTTTCCCATGGATCCATAGAAGGGGGCTCGATTTGGAAGTCCGCCATTCAGCGAACTCGTCACCTTGAATGAACCACTCTGTGGTCCCTTTGTGGCGCGATCCGCACGCTAAGTGATGATTTTTCCATGGATCTGGCGGATTGAGCCAGCTTCTGACATCTTGCTGCAGCTTGTCACCTGCTCGGCGATCTCAGTAATCTCATCCAGACCATTATGAAATGACTAACGTTTTGACTCGCTCATATCACTCGAGATTTGTTGAATGATTTCTAATGCTCAGTAAGACGTGGACTCAAGCCACTCGCCATTAAAACCTACCGAGGGCACCCCTTACACCGTCGACCGATGCTTTGCCGTCTAGAAGGAAGGACACTTAGTAGCCAGTGGGTGACAAGCCTAGACCTGTTGCTCACCGTCCATGACCACCTTCATATTCTCGACGAGACCATAGACAACCTCAAGAGTCTGCGCAGCAGTCATCTGAGCCTCCTCGTGGGTGAGCCGATCTAGTCTCTGCAGCACCACTTCGACGTCCTTCTCTCCAAAAAGCTTTTTTACAGTTTTTTCTGCGCCACTTTGAGTCAGGTAATACGCCGGCGAAGACGGACTTACTGAGCCGTCCCTGGTGAACCTGTTTGGTCGCCAGCGCGAGGGTGGAAAGCAGCTCTACTAGTATCTTCACGATTATCTCAGTCATAGCCGGCGTAGGAGAGATCTTGGAGTAAATATCGAGGCGTCCTAGAAAGTGGTCGACTGACTCCAGCAAGTCGACAAGTGCCTCGTAACTAGCACTGACGCCCTTGACCGCCTAACACGCATGGATGTCACAAGGACGCACACACGAGGGCAAAAGAAAGGTACACACGGAGAGCAGGATAGCGAGGCCAGCGTGTATTGCACTGGCAGGTTGGAATGACTAGTGAGTAGGTGTCAGAACATGGAACACCTGATCGATGCCTCCCGACGTACCATGCCGATAGAGTGGCCGAAATTGGCGGCGGCAGAGAGCATAGACAACGCTGATACAATACTCTTGAGCGATTTCATGATCCTGTCACTTCCTCGGAATTCGCTAAAGGCACGTGCTTGATCTTGAAGGACGGCGATAACGGAGTCGACCGAGTCGCAATTCTGGAGTTGTTCTGCGAGTGGATGTTTGGCCAACGGCATTTTTGTCTGCTCTTCATATCGCTGCAAGGCAGCTTCGAACAGCACTCGGAAACGAGACGACCCTGAGTGATCACTCATTTCACAGTTGGCGAAGAGGTGTAGCTGGGAAAGGAAAGTTTCTGTGAGGGAATGACGGGTTTAGAGAGTGGGTTGCGGAGGTAGTACTAGTAGGGGGTTGAAGTGAGGGTCAGTGCACTGCCTCGCTTATCGATATCGCAAACACACACAAGCAAGTTTCCTGAAACAGCTTGGCTTTGGCGGAGGTTGAGGTTTGCCGCTCGTTACGTTAGTTCTTGGGTGAGCGCGATTTTGATGCGATGCGATGGCGGTAAGTTAGCGCGGTAGTACGTCACGTGATGGTAGTTTATATCGACTGGCTCTCTGACCATCATTGTCAACGAAAGTCATGTTCTTCCCCTTCACTTTCACTGTGTCTGTGCCCGGGATCATGAACCCATTCAACAGGTCCCCATATCTGCCAAGTGGTGCTACCGACTCCCGCAACATTACCAGCGGTCTCCAAGATAAGCGGTTGCTCTCACTGGAAGATCGCCGCCCGCATCCGTCATCTTTGCCGCCACCAGTACCTCTTGTACGGAAGAGAGGCTGGCAGCCTTCTAGTCCAGAGCCAAGTCCTGCGGCCACCGTTACGACATCCACGACAGGTCACCTCAACGTCTATCCTGCATACCGCAATTCCGCCGTTTCACCGGAGGCACGAGGGGAGGATCGTGGATCAGAAACGGCACCTGGTAGGCACTCCTGCATTGCGGATTGCACATACTTCCTGTGGTCGGAAGCCGCGTGTATTATACACGCGCGTCTTTTTTTTACGGCAATAACATGATAAGAATGCACGTGGCTGTTTACACCATGCTTTTTGCTCATGGCCGCCATGAGTAGGCATTGCACACTCTTCACCCCGATATATAGTCTCACATTTTTCTGGGGTGTCCTTATTCTTATGTTCGTCTCCTTACATGTCTGCATAGATCTTCCGCCTGCCAAGCGGCGGCGCACACTTGCGAGCACTATTGTTTCCGGTGCTGTCAACGCAGCCCTCATCGGGACTGCTGTTGGTCTCACCGTCTATCGTCTGCACGTCCTTTAATCCGCATTGCTGCTGGAATGTGAGCTAATGCTAATGCTAGGTGGAGGAATCGGGGGAATGTCCCCGAGCTGGAACCTCCACCCTATGAACAGGGTGACTGGGTCCCCTCTAAGGTATGAACGTCTACATACATGCCTCCCGTTGTTTCATAGTATCTCGCACAACAGCCTGAAGACACTACTCCTTCCACCACCCTTCCTGCACCGCCTCTTTTGAATAAGAAATCGCGCAGCGCCCCAAATACGATGCGACGAGGCACGCCACGCCACCGGAGAGTACGAACCCAAGCAAAGATGCCCGTGAGCCCTCCTCGGCTCAGTCGCCATCCATCACCACAGCGTCATGGTCAACTCGGATCTGATTCAAACCTTCAAATAGACCAAGCCGATGGCCTTGAGAATAGGGTGTGCATTGCTCATTCATTCATGGTAGTGTGTTGATCATCTCTTGTCAGATGGACTGGATGGGTGGCCGTCTTGCTCAGCTCATCGAAGACGGGAAAAGCGCACTCGGGAAAGAAATTGTTGTTATGTCCGAGGCACAGGAAGACGAGGAGGACGATGGGAACGGAAGCTGGGAGGAAGAACCTGAACCTGAACCTTCGATTGGCGGTCCGTCGCGATCGAGTTCTGTTCGCCGTAAGAGGCCCCACCAAGTTCTAGGCACTTCTTCATCTGCGTACCTCTCGCCGCCTCCTATTGCGTCCCCGCGCCGGCAACAGCTCTCAACTGCTCATTTATCCCATTCCTCTTCTGCAATCCCAATCCCCGCACGTGCCCCCCAAAACCACACCGATGCTACACGGTTATGTCCCAGCTTCCACGAGGACGAATCCAACTGGCAAAGTCCTGAACTCAGGATGAGCATGGAGCGTGCAAGAGAAGCATATTATCGGAATTGCCAATAACAAAGACGTACTGTATTCCTCTAGAACGTGTTTTCTGGGTGCCATGGGTGGAACGAAATCAAGGTTTGACTATTTTACCTACAGTAATTATTATTAGCTGCTATTATGACCTGTCATGTTGCAAGGGTGGTATTACCGTAGTATCCACACTGTGTTTTTAGTATCACTATACAATTCGGATTCTTGCGGTCCGCTCTGTGGTTACGCTCAGCGCTCAGTCGCGCCTGTGCTCCTGAGTCGTGTCCCTCCACTCCCATCTCGAACCACTCACCGCACGACCTTCGAGTCCCGTCCATGAGCACGATATCCGCGCAGCTCAGGAACTTCAAGGAGCCTGATCGGGATGAGCAGTCCCTCCTCTTCTTTGCGATTCCGCCCGGTCACGTCAAAGGCCAAGGGGTCAGTCAAAACAACACCGAAGATGGTCTCCATAAAATGGAAATCAATGCTGTGCTGAGCCTGGCCGCTGAGGGCACAGAAGACTCGTATGTGCGTACCAAGCAACTTTGACCATTCTATCGCGTGATGCTAACGGAGGAACCCAGGCCGGAAAGCTACACCTTATCCCTCCGTATCTCGCATTTGCCAGCCTCGACAGAAAGTCTGTCAGGTTCACGATCCCACTATGCACGGTACGAAGGGTAGAGCGATTGAACACCCACGCCGGTGTCTATGCACTTAATCTTTCACTGTGGCATGGGATGAAGATAGTACGTCTTCGTCTACACCCTGGCTACCTTCTGTGAGCTCACCGTGCTTCGAAAGGTTGTTCAATTAACCTCTCTCCGCCCGGCAGCGGATCAGTTCTGTGCCCTCCTCAGCATGGCGCTCAAGGCAGAACTACAAGCGGGCAAAATGAAGTCTGTGAGGCCGTTCTCCAAGACATGCTACTCTGAAAATCTAGTTCTGGATTCTTCTCCCGTCGCTGATAAAGAAAGGGAAGACGGAAGCTTGATTGATGGTGGCGAGAAGGCCGGAGAAGGAAACGCGCCTGCGTTTCACGGTGGATTAGGTTTGAAGTTCAAGTTTCCAGGAGACCCAAAGAAGTACGTGGTACGCCTACTCCTGGGCATAGAGCTCACACTACTCGAGGCTTCGAGAGGCCTCTAAGACGAAGCTATGGACAAATTATTTTAGGGGTAGGCACCTAATTCCGTCGATGTACGTGACTCTGACCCACCATAGCTCATGGTCGCCACCTCACTCTCATTCGCTATCCTCAGGCGACGCGATTTGTTCAAGTCGGTCTTCCAAATCGCCTACGCGGGGAGATGTGGGAAACCCTATCAGGTTCTATCTACCTTCGCTTCACGAAGCCTGGTCGGTATGAGCAGATCCTCAACGAAAATAAGGGTCGTACCAACATCAGCACTGAGGATATCGAGAAGGACCTTCATCGGAGTCTGCCGGAGTACCTCGCGTACCAATCTGATGAAGGTATTAGTGCACTTCGGAGGGTCCTACAGGCGTACTCGTTCAACAATCCGGAGACCGGGTACTGTCAGGTGAGTCGCTACGTGTCCCGGATGTATTCCTGACAGAGAATCTGTGTTAGGCGATGAACATACTAGCAGCTGCTATTCTGATGTAGGGTTCGTTCCGCATGTCTTTGCATGCTTTCTGACGTGATCGCAGTTACATGTCAGAAGAGCAGGCATTCTGGCTGTTGCAAGTAATTTGCGAACGCCTATTGCCCGGATATTATAGGTACGATAGTCACAGGCTAGATTCTTTCTCTCCTGTTTAACTGAAGCCGACAGCACGTCCATGCATGGCACTCTTCTCGACCAGCGAGTATTCGAGTCCCTGGTAGCACGGTGTTTACCTGTTATCCACGACCATTTCCAAGAGGTGGATGTGCAACTATCAGTGGCTTCACTACCTTGGTTTTTAAGTTTGTATGTGTCCTTAATGGCCGTCTTGCAGTGCAGTTCTGACGTTTTGCGGGTAGATATATAAACAGCATGCCTATGATTTTTGCATTTCGAGTGGTGGATTGTTTCTTCTGTATGGGACCGAAGGTGCTGTTCCAGGTTGGGTGAGTGCGGCTGAGACTCGAGAAATTGTTCCATTGACCCAAACCTTTGTAGGCTCGGTTCGTGGACTACACTCGCTGAACTAAACAAAATTTTAGCTAATGCCTTCTAGCCATCTTGAAGATCAATGGAGAACAGCTCCTGCAGATACAGGACGACGGGCAATTTATCCAGTAAGTATCTCCCAGAGTCAGAGACAGGCGTTTTCGACGATTTATTACTCTAGCCTTATGCGCGACTACTTCAATTCCCTTGGTGATTCAGCACATCCCAATTCATCAGATCCTCGCGCACGCGCGATTACCAAGTTTCAAGAGCTACTCCTTGTTTCCTTCCGCGAGTTTGCCGTTATCACCGAAGAGACCATCTTTTCCGAACGCCGGCGCTTCCGCAATGAGATAATATCCAGCATCGAGTCTTTCTCAAAACGTTCTGCCATCCGCAATCTCAGGACATTAGAGAGGTTTAGTAAAGAACAGGTCGGATTCATCTATGACGCTCTTTTCAAAGCAGTGTGTATCGAGCCACCGCCAGCACCGGTACCCCCTCCGATATCGTTGTTGACTACGAAGGATGCCGTTGAAGAGCGTCCAGAAACGCGAATTGGACCCCAAACGTTCAAGGTATTCCTGAGCGAGGTCGCTACCTGGGCGCGAGACGAGAAAATTGTTACGAACGGCTTCCAGGTACACCTTAACTAATTCGTTGCAGAAGTATTACTTTGTTAAGTTGACCTGTCTTCAGCAACGAGTCGATCGTGAAGTTGCAGATCATGAACTCATAGATCGCCTGCTTTTGTTTTGGGATTACTCGTATCGAGGCGCATTATCCTTCCAGGTAAGAGACAATTTGACTGTCTCTCATTTGGTCTTAACCCTCGATATAGGATCTTGTCACTGGCCTTGATGGTATCATCTTTAGTGATCTTATGAGCAACATAGAGTGGTTTTTTAGCCTACATGACAAGAACAAGGATGGCTTCTTGACCAAAGATGAGGTGTTAACGGTATCCGAGTCCCTACTGGTGTGTGGACCTTTCTGTTGAATGGGGCAAATTCCCTGATCCCAGTTAATCCAGTTCATCTTCCGGTTTGAAATTGGCGACGCATACTTGGGTGCCGTCAGCCGTTTCATGTCCAACGCGTTTGAGTATGGCGATGCCCTCCTACCTCGACCTGAAGGAGCGGAGGGAGAGGACAGTCCCACGCCTCAAATAGAATCTAACCAGCCCTACCTCAGTCTCGCTACCTTCCGCATGGTTCTCCTCGCCGACGAAGTCCTCGAATCGTTCTTCGAAACCGACCTTTCCGCGTCCTTCCGTCTTGAACCTGTCCCACTCATGGAGCTGCCCCCGGCCAACAATGGCTTTCTCGGCGGCTTATGGTCTAACATCGCGACAGACGACAACATGAAGTTATTCCACAAGCTCAGCGACGAAGTTGGAAAGACGATCGGGCGACACCAAGTCTTACATCGACCTTCTATTGGACGGTATACATCCATCGAGGACACACGTCCGCGCGAATCGTTGCTCACGCCAGCAATGCGCCACTCGTCGTCCAAGTCGAGTCTCAAGTCAACCAGCACGTCGACAGAGAGTACGTCCCGCTTAACGGTAGCGGCAGAGACAAACTCGGTCGCTACCAGCTCCACCTTAGTCACGACGGAGGCAGAGAAATCTGCTTTGAGTCCTACGTCACCTGCAGGAATTGATCCGCTTGCGCAGGCGACCAACGTGGTGGCTAACGCGTTTATGGAGAGGACACCGTTCGCGATCGACGATGCTGGAGATGATGATGAAGACGAGGATGATGAGGAAGAGGCAGAACAAGATGATGTCCTCGACGAGGTGCGTTTTCGTTTCTGTCGTGTGGCCTTGTGCCCCTTTTTCTTTCTCCGTTCATAATATGTAATATTTCTCTTAGGTGGATGCCTTCCTTGAGGCTCATGAAACTGGCGTTACGGATGCAGACAGGGAGGTGGCGAAAGGTAATCGTGCTTATTCATGCTATTAATCGTTAGACGTCCTGAGCCTTCTATCTAGATCTGCGTGCAGCGGAGCCACTGTGAGGCTGCAATACGGATTATTTTTTTCTCAGTAGTGCATATTTAGACTGATGTTTCAAGCTGTTGTCGCATTCGTCGTCCCCGGGTTGTCTCGCGCATTCAGTAAAAATAATATCCCTGTACCACTATCACTACCGTTTCATAACAGCTAGGACTATCCAGATAGTATTGCTTGAATCCAAACAGTATTTGCTCGATGGGCCTTCTGCGCGGGATGTTTATTGATACAACGATTGTCGAATCGGCACGACCCTCGATGTTTAATAAAAAGGAAGCGGGGAGCCACTGGCGTCATACGATATAGAGACAAAATCAGTATACTAGTACCTATCTATCGATCCCGACGCAATCATATTTTGCTGAGGGTGAGTCTGCATAAAAAAAAGGACACCGGTCAGAACAAGATAGATACGGATGAGTAAGTGGTACGCCTTGACAAGATCACTCACAGCTACTGCTACAACGACGTCTACAACAAAACGGAGGGGGGTTCCCATTAGCGAGGAACGATTTCAAAAGAGTAGAATGGAATACCTTGATGGCCATCGAGGACCTGCATGACCTCCCGAGTCTGCAGATCCCACAAGTAGATTTTGCTGTCTTCGCTACCCGACACGATCCACTTGCCTCCGGTGACGCTGAAGCAAGCACCGATGCAGTACTTTGCATTTTGATGACCGACGTACGTCTTCAAACAGCGCGACGTCTGGAAGTCCCACAGCCGTATCGCGCTGTCGTGGGCGGTAGAAAGAATGTATTTCGAGTTGGGCGAAAACTGCACGTGTTGGCTGTGGAGGTGTTTTTTTATTTATTTTGGTGTCATTAGAAAACATTTCTCATACCAAATGGCATTGTGGCCCTCGGCTAGGGTCTTTAGGCATTGTCCGGATGGTAAACTCCATATACGACTACGAGGGAGTATACGGATGATGTGAAATGTGATATATATGTGGACGGACGCACATGAGGCCATCAAGCGAGCATGACACGAT
>WNFO01003523.1_pt1 | contig 13290 bp, 14 predicted proteins | sample 5400251 | NCBI WGS metagenome assembly WNFO01 (sample SAMN13153354, study PRJNA577476) | soil metagenome | isolation source: 100 cm saprolite under Madrone tree | place: USA:California | collected 2016-06-14 | reverse complement strand
GATCCGTCGGATCGGCGGTAACGCCGATGCGGCCGCTGTATGCCTTCATCGCTGCATCGAAAGCCGCCGAGGCCTGCACAGTTTTGCGGTCAATGTAAAAGCGCCAGCCGGCGTAACCTGCGCCAACCAAGGCCACCACGAGGACAGCAGCGGCAACCACGGTCGTATGTGAAAATACCGCCTCGGCACCATGCTCGAGCGATTCACGGATTTTGTCCTGCTTCAATTCCTTGCGCGAAATATGTTCCGGCACGAACGCTCTCCTGTTTTAGGTGGAAGCGTTCATGGTAGCACAAGACCCGGTACGGCTGCCGTCCCGCAATTTCATCTTGGCTTCTCCACGCGCTGGATTTACCTTTGCGGCAAAAAGGCCTCGGGGCCGGTGCAGTCGCTCCGGGGACGTGCTATTTTCAAGCCATGCAGACCACCTGCATTCACTGCGGCGCGGAACACAAGCTGAAAGACGCAGACCTGGGCGTTCACCCGAAGGTCCAATTCCGCTGTTCGAACTGTGGGAAGAACACCGTAGTCGAAATCAAGAAGCGCGCCGATTCCACGGTGGTGATCTCGCCTCTGCCTTCTTTTGCGCGCGCCAATTCCTCGAGCTCGAATCTCCGGCTGCCGCCTGCGGACGACGGCTTGCGGCTGCCCCAGGATGGAACTTTTGTCCTTACGGTTTTGTCGGGCCCGGCGAAGGGCGATGTTCACAAATTGCAGCAACCGCGCGTGGTTCTTGGAAGAAAAGGCGCTGATATCCCGATAAATGATCCGGAAATCTCACGCCACCACTGCCTGCTGGAAGTGCGGGACAAATACATCAACCTCAAGGACCTCGATTCCACCAACGGCACGTTTTTCGAGGATGAGCGCGTGCGCGCAGCCATGCTGCGGCACGGTACCGAGTTTCGGGTCGGCGACAGCTTGATTCGCGTGAGCCTCGAGAAAAAGTGAACCCGTGCTCCTCACTCGGCCACTTCAATCTTAGACGCCGCCCTGTGTCTCTGGGATTGTGAGATACTGACCGCGACCTTCCGCTTGCCAGGCACCCGATGAATCGCCTCTCTGCTTGCCTGATCACGCTAAACGAAGAGCACAACCTGCCGCGGGCCCTGGCCTCGCTCGCCGGCATCGCCGACGAAATCGTGGTGGTGGACTCCGGGAGCACCGACAGGACCGAACAGATTGCGCGAGAGCATGGCGCCGTTTTCTATTCGCGCGCTTGGACAAACTACGCGGATCAGAAGAATTTTGCCGCCGCGCGCGCACAGAATGAATGGGTTCTGTCCCTGGACGCGGACGAGGAATTGAGCACTGCGCTCCAGACTTCCCTGCTGGATTGGAAAAAACGTGAGCCGGAATCCAGTGTGTGTGAGATGGCGCGTAAGACTTGGTACCTGGGCGCGTGGATCAAACATTCGGGCTGGTATCCTGATTTTCAGCGCCGGCTTTACCGGCGCGATGCGGCGCAGTTCTCCGGAATCATTCACGAGTCACTGAAATTCGAGGGCCTGCCGGGACGTCTTAATGGCGATCTCTTGCACTATACCGTGCGGTCTTTCGCGGAACATGAATCCAACGTCGAGCGGTACACAGCGCTCGCTGCGCGCCAGATGTTTGAGGCAGGCAAACGCAGCTGGCGCGGCGCGATGTGGCTGGCCACGCCGTGGAGCTGGTTCCAGAATTTCTTCCTGCGCGGGGGTTTTCTGGACGGGTACCGTGGCGCGTTGATCGCCCAAATGGCCGCGCGCTCCGTGCGCCTAAAGTACGCGAAGCTCGGAAAGCTGATTGAGGCAGGTCAAAACAAACCGGGAGTGGGCGCGTGAAACCGCTCCTCGTCGACCTGGAGACCGCGTGGCGCGGCGGACAGAATCAGGCGCTGCTGCTCCTGAAGGGACTTCACGCGCGCGGTCATGAACCAGAACTTGTCGCGGCAAAAGGCTCAGCTCTGGGTGAGCGTGCCGCCGCAAGCGGCGTGCCCGTGCACCTTGTCTCAAGAGGGTTGCTGCGCCTACCGGCAGCATGGAAAATCCGAGCGTTAGTCCGGAGCGGACGCTTCCATTTAGTCCACGCGAATGAGGCGCACGCTATTTCCGCAGCCTGGCTTGCGCGGGCTCACCGCTTGGTGCCGTTTCTCGTCTCGCGCCGCGTCGGCTATCCCATTGGCAAGAACCGGCTGGCGCGAGCGCGGTATTCGGCCGCAGCGCGCATCATCGCCAATTCAAACTGGGTCGCGGATCAGGCAGCCGCGTCCGGTGCCCCCTCCGAAAAATTGACCGTAGTCTACGAAGGCGCGGAAATTCCACCGCTATTCAGCCAGGAGCAGCGACAACGGGCGCGCGCCCGCTGGGGAATGGCAGGTGACGCACCCCTGCTAGGGTGCGTGGGCGTCTTACTCCCAGACAAAGGGCAGGAGTGGTTGATCAGGTCGCTGGCACGGCTACGTAAAGAGATTCCTGGCGCGAAGTTGTTGCTGGCTGGCGATGGTCTGTGCGGCCCGAAATTAGAGGCCCTTGCGCAACAGTTGGGCCTCGCTGAAGCGGTGCTCTTTCCCGGCTTCGTAAGGGACGTAGAAGGTGTCTACGCGGCTTTAGATGTCTTTCTGCTGCCATCGTTCTTCGAGGCTTTGAATAATTCGCTGCTCGCCGCGATGGCCTATGGGATTCCATCGATCGCCTTCAACCGTGGCGCGCTTAACGAAATCATCGAGAACGAAAGAAGCGGTCTATTAGTCTCGGGTCCGGATGTATCGGAGATTTGTTGCGCCGTGACACGGCTCCTGCGTGATGGCGGACTCGCGGAGAGATTGGGTAAAGCGGGGCGAAGGCGCGTGGAAGAGAATTTCTCCGCCGATCACATGGTCGAAGGAATGATTCGTGTCTACCGGGAGGCTTTGTCGGAGAGCCAATCTAGGCCTTGAGGTCGCGCGCAGAACAGTTGGGCTCCGCGCGATGGAAGAGAAACGAGAATTTCGTTCCCCTAAAGGACGAAGCGCCGGGCGGCTCCTTCTCCTTCCGCACGGCGCTTCATACCATTCTAATTTTGCGCAAGTTATCTGACTTCTCTTGTTCCAGGCGTTTCCCTCCTTTCCGCTCGCCGTTTTACGTCAAGCTATCTTGGGGATTGAACGACCCATCGCCCTTTGGCCTCGAGAAACTCCACGCCAATGGCAAAGCCCTCGCTTTGTAATGCTTGGCAGTAGGCCACTCGCGCCGAGGAGCGAAACTCTCCGGTAGACAATAGGAACGTCAGGCGCTCGCCTTGTTCCCAGCGGCGCGTGCTGACCACGCGCGCGCCTCGTCCACTCACATTTTCCGTAAAAGTTGATTCCGTGCCCGGCATCTGGCGATGGCCGTCGAGCACCACGGGAATCTCCATCGGGATGCGGCGTTCCGCGCGGTGAAAAGGAAAGAGGTTCCTGCGAGGCTTGATCGGCATGCATCCTCACAGGCACGCGGCGATCCGCGCGAGATTTGGCACACCGCTACGGCGATGCTTCATGCGATAGAGGGCGCGGTCCGCGGCGCCAAGAAGCTTTTCCGGCGTGTCGCCGTCTTCGGGGAATGCCGCAACGCCGGCGCTGACCGAAAGCGCGGGCGGCTCAGCTTCCGCAGCAAGGCGCTCACGGATTCGGAAAACCACCCGTGCGGCAATGTCCGGCCCTGCTTCGGGGAGAACAACTGCGAATTCATCTCCGCCGTACCGCGCGGCAGTGTCGATGGCGCGCGAGTGGTTCCGGAGAATCTTTGACAGGCGCACCAGTGCGCGGCTCCCTGTCAGGTGGCCGAAATGATCATTGACGGACTTCAGGCCATCCATGTCCAGCAGCACTACGCTGAACGGCCGCTGGGTGCGCCGGGAGCGGTCCAGCTCGGCTTCGAGCACGCTGATCAACCGGCGGTAATTGGCCAGGCCCGTAAGCGGATCACTGACGGCCATGGAACGGACTTGTTCGAACAGCCGCGCTTGGTCCAGCAATGCGCCGGAAAGAATGAACGCGTAACTGGCCGTCTTGCTCAGCTCCGCGAGGAAAAACGGGCCATCGAATAGATGCCGTGAAAAAGCTGCGGACGCATGACAGATGAAGTTGAGCAACGCCACCGCCAAAAGTGAATAGTCATAGACGCTGGCTGTGCTCTTGTTGGTCTTGTTGTTCTGCAGCCGCTTGCCAAAACATACGGCTGCGAAAAGGAACAATATCCCCGGGAGCAGATCCCATGGGCGCGATATAAAACTGCCTGCGCGCGCAACGGGAGCGGCAGGCGCCGCAAGAAATGCTGCGCTGGTCAAATACGCGGCTAGAGCCACAACGAGCAGCGCACCGGCTGTCTCTTTGCTCGGCTGGCGCGCCGTCGGCATGTAGCGTTCCACGGCGATGGCGGCAAGAATCAAAACAGCGAGGAGCGTGCGGCCCACCATCCAGCCCATGGGAATTCTCGTCAGGCCGGCCGGCCCGGCTTGTAGCAAGTCATTCAGACCGAAGTAACCAACCGTTTCGATGAATCCCGACAGCACGAAGCCAAATGCAAGGATCAAGGCCGTACGGTCATGCGTCCCGCGGAAACGAACCAGCGCGTTTGCCGCGTAGCAAAAACTCAACAGCGTGCCGCCGACCTCAAGGTACAGATAAGTGTGCGGCGATCCGGAAATGCCTTCCTGCCGCAGATAGAAAATGCCACCGAAAAAGAGGAGCGTCAGCGCGATAGAAACGCCGAGCACGGCATGCGACCGGAACCTCTCCGCAGTGACCGCAGAATAACCGGCCCGGAGAAACCCGATAATTTTGGCCCAACCTCCCAAGAAAACCCCCAAATACCGGAGAAAGAACTACAACTCCCGATGAATGCAAGTTGGTGCCCTTTTGTGTCTGAGATTTCATGTCTGTAAGATATTGAAAACAAAATAGCTTAACCAGGGGGGAGGAGAGCATTGTAACCGGGAGCAACGGCGGCGAGACAGTTTCCAGGACTGAGAAATCCAGAGTTAGAACCTTATCATCTTTATTTCCATGGAGTTACCGATCAAAAGGGTAGTATCAAGATCAAATGGCAAACCCTCTCAAGATGAGACAGTCTCATTCCTGAGAGCCTGCCTTCCGGATTAGACTTTTGGCTTGGGTGCGGGAAGTTCGCGTGCGACGACAGTATCGTTGAAATTACAAGTCTTGTGCGAGCCATCGCAGAAGGGTTTGTTGGCAGAGTGTCCGCAGCGGCACAGGCTGACGACGGCGCGCCCGGCAAGGCCAAACGGCCGGCCCTCCGGATCGACAATTTCGAACTCGCCTTCCACCCGAATGGATCCATTATTGTTGATGGTTATCTTGGCACCCGCCATTTAGTCCTCCGGAAAGAGTGCGAGCACGTTCGAGATTCGAACGTGCTCTTCTTTAGAGTACGCAGAGTTTAGCGCGAACTCAACTCAAGGAAGCGCCGCGCGGCCGCAACGGCACTCGCATTGCACAATCCACCGCGTTGCGAGATGTTTGCGCGCGATCAACCGCGCTTCGCTCAGTATTTAGGAACCGACGGATCAACCTCGTCGGACCATGCGAGGATGCCGCCCTTCAGATTGAGTATCTTACGGAATCCGGCTTTGCGCAGGAAGTCGACCGCTTCGGCGGAGCGCTTGCCGCTGCGGCAGTGCGCGACGATCTCACGTGACGAATCCAGTTCATGGACGCGCCGGGGGAGTTCACCGAGCGGAATCAAGTGACCCTGTAAATTGCAGATCTGAAATTCGTGGGGTTCACGCACATCCAGGATGAAAAGATCGTCACCACGGTCGAGGCGCGATTTCAGCTCGCGCGACGTGATTTCCGGCACTTGCATGTTCGGACCGGGCGCCTCTTCGCCGCGAACGCCGCAAAATTCGTAGTAGTCGATCAGTTGGTCGATGGTGCGATGTTCACCGCACATCGGGCAGCTCGGATTCTTGCGCAATTTCAGCTCGCGGAATTTCATACCCAGCGCATCGAAGAGCAGCAAGCGCCCAATCAGACTGTCGCCGCGGCCAAGGATGAGCTTGATCGTCTCCATCGCCTGAATGGAGCCAACGATGCCCGGAAGAACTCCGAGTACGCCGCCTTCCGCGCACGAGGGCACAAGCCCTGGCGGAGGTGGCTCTGGATATAGGCAGCGGTAGCACGGACCATTTGGCATACCGAAGACAGTCACCTGGCCCTCAAACCGGAAGATGGACCCGTACACGTTTGGTTTGCCTAGTAGAATGCAGGCATCGTTTACCAAATAACGTGTGGGGAAATTGTCCGTTCCGTCGACGATGACCTCGAAATCCTTGAATAGCTCGAGCGCGTTTTCGCTCGTCAGCTTGGTCTCGAAAGTCTCGATTTGGATGTCAGGATTAAGATTCGCAAGGCGCGCGCGTGCCGCCTCGGTCTTTGGCTTGCCGACGTCGCTCGAGCCAAACGTGACTTGCCGCTGAAGGTTTGTGAAATCCACAACGTCAAAATCGACCAGTCCGAGCCTGCCCACGCCCGCCGCTGCAAGATAGAGCCCCAGTGGCGCGCCGAGTCCGCCGGTCCCGATAAGCAGGACTTTCGCCTGTTTCAGCTTGAGCTGCCCCTCCATGCCCACCTCGGGCATGATGAGATGCCGGCTGTAGCGCAGAATTTCCTCATTCGAAAGGCTCGCAGTCGGCTTGTTCCCCGTCTGCGTTTGTACCGTTGTGGCCATGGCCATTGCTCCCTGATTACTTTCCCATCGAAGAATAGCCGCCCGCGATGGACGGGATGATGCTGATCGTGTCCCCATCTTTCGTCGGCGTATTCTCTTTCGCGAGATAACGGATGTCTTCGTCATTCACGTAAACGTTTACGAAACTGCGCAGCTTTCCATCTTCAGTGAAGAGATGTTTGCGTAAATCGGCATATTCCGTGGTCAGCCGGCCGAGCGCCTCACCGACCGTGCTGGCGCTGAATTCGGCGGAATCACGCTTCCCCGCGTAAGGGCGCAGCGGCGTCGGAATGATCACTTTCACGGCCATCTCTCATCTCCCATTTCGTTAGGCAGATTCTAGCTGACGGCGCTCGCCTTCATCAGCTCAACCTTCTCTTCCACGTATCCGGATCTATCATCTCTTAGCCGCCACGAAGTCATGTCCTTCGCTAAGCCGCCCTGTACACTGACAATGACATAGCTGTACCAGGGCCAAGCGTGATCGCGATCATACTCGCTGGGTCGGGCTGGATGATCGGGATGCGAATGATACCAGCCAATAACATCAAATTGTTGCGTTCGGGCCGTTTTCTCGGCGTCCCGCACATCCTCCGCCGTAACGGAAAACCGGTTGCGTGGTGAATCATCTCGCCGGTTTACCAGTGGAAAGAGAGAAAGGACCTCGCGCGGAACTCGCTGGACATCCACGTTAGTGCCGTGGGTGAGGAAACTATGGTCTCGACCTAACAGCGCGCCGCAGCATTCATGCGGATACGTCTCGACGCCATGCTGACGGATCTGCTCCGCAAGTTCCCCGCTTATCCAGAGTTTAAGCGCATCGCCCATCTGTCGTTTACTCTTCATCCCAAAAACGTTCGTTCAGATACTTGGCCGCAGAATCCGGAAAAACCGTGACGACCACCGCGCGCTCGTTCTTCGGAATCTCCGCCGCAACCTTGAAGCAGCCCAGCAATGCAGCGGCCGCGCTGGGGCTGACCAGCAGACCCTCTTCACGCGCAATCCGCTTCGCCAGCCGATATGCGTCTTCCGTGCTCACTTCCAGATTTTCATCCGCCAACGTCTCGTCATAGATCGCCGGGCGAATCGCGGTCGGCATGTGCTTCCACCCTTCGAGCCCGTGGAAGGCGGCATCCGGCTGAAGGCTGATGCAACGAATTGCCGGATTGAGTTCCTTCAATCGTCGCGTGGTTCCTACAAATGTTCCGCTCGTCCCAAGTCCAGCGACGAAATGCGTGATGCGCCCGCCGGTCTGTTCCCATATCTCATTTGCCGTGGTGCGATAGTGGGCCTGCCAGTTCGCTGGATTGCAGTACTGGTCGGCGTAAAAATACTTTTGCGGATCCGTGGCGACAATTTCATGCACGCGCCGAATTGCGCCGTCGGTGCCTTCATCTCCCGGAGTGATGATCATCTCTGCACCGAAAGCCCGGAGAATCCGCTTGCGTTCGTCCGATGCACTGTCCGGAAGGCATAGTGTCACCCGATAGCCAAGCACCGCGCCAATCATCGCGTAGGCGATGCCGGTGTTTCCGCTGGTCGCGTCGACAATCGTTTTCCCCGGTCGAAGGGCCCCGCTCGCCAGCCCCGCTTGAATCATGCTAAGCGCCGGCCGGTCCTTGACGGAACCTCCCGGATTAAACCATTCGGCCTTCGCGCAGAATTCCGCATTGGAAAACTCGCTCCCAACCCGCGCGAGACGCAGAAGCGGGGTATTGCCGATCCGTTCCAGCACGGATTCACCCGTCCGCCCTGCGAGAGGTGCCGCACGGTGGTGCGCTTCCGCAATGCGCTCAGAACTCGCCATAGTCAATGAACCCACGCCTATTGCAGGGTCGGGCCACACCGCCCCTTCTCCCTCTCCCGCAAAGGCGACCATTTTACTCCGAATTAGATGCCGCAGGACACCTTGCAGATATAGGCCTTATTTTACCGCAAGTTAGGAGCAATTCCGGCTGCGAATCGGCCACCAATTTAACCGGACACTCAGAATTGCTCCTCGCAAAGAATGGCCCATAAGGCTCCTGCTCAACCTCTTGTTAACAATCCTCCTTGCACGAGCGTCTCTCCTTCAGGAAAGGTTTCTTCTCTCGATGGCGCTGCCGTGGGTACCTGGGTTGACTTGCGCACCACAATCGTGGACTGTCGGGCCATGAATCTGTGGCCTGCCAGCCCTGCCGGAGACGACGCATCACTCGTCAGCGCTGCGCGCGAAGGCGACCGCGCGGCGTTTGGTGGTCTCTATGCTCGTTACGCGCGCATGGTCCACGGAATCCTCCTCACGCGCGTCCCGCCCGGCGAAGTGGACGATCTGGTTCAGGACGTTTTTCTGCGCGCGCTTCCGCAGCTTCACGCCCTGCGCGACATCACCCGCTTTGGAGGGTGGCTGGCTACCATCGCCCGCAACCGCGCCAATGATTTCCATCGGCACTCCAGGAGAGCGGACACGAAAACGCAAAGTCTTTCCGAGGAAGAGACCGAAGTTCCGGCGAAAGGAGACGCGGAGCAGACGCAGGCAGAAGCCATTCTCGCAATTGTCCAGGATCTTCCTGAGGCGTATCGCGAAACGCTCATCCTCCGTCTGGTGGAAGGCATGACCGGTCCGGAGATCGCCGCACGCACCGGGCTGACACATGGTTCCGTTCGCGTCAATCTCCACCGCGGCATGCAGCAGCTCCGCGAGAAATTCGGCCAGGATTCGCGAGCCAGCGCGCCGCTGCGCGACTCTCACCGCAACGACCGTACGCCAGAACAATGGAATCGCGCCGCTCAAAAGAGGAACGACCTATGAAAGACAATTACCTCTGGGATGGCTCCGGCGAGCCTGACCCGGAGATTCAAAAACTGGAAACCACGCTCGGAAGATTTCGCCATCAGGGAACCGCGCCGGAGTTCCCTGAAGTCGCGCGCGCGGACCGTGCAACGATGCGGCCGCGCATTTTTTCAGCGCGCTTCTCTCTTGGACTCGCCGCAGCAGCCGCAATCGTCCTCGCGATCGCTGCCTTCAGCTTCCTTCGGCGTGATTCGAATCCCGCGACGCGGCCCGGGTGGGATGTCCAGCGCACTGCCGGCACGCCGCGCGTGGGATGGACAGCCATCGGCAAAAATGGAAAAACCGGCAAACTTGGCATTGGTCAAACTTTGGTTACAGACGGCAAATCGCGAGCCACGATTTCTGTTTCAGAGATTGGTGAAGTTCGTGTCGAGCCCAACACGCGCTTGCGCGTCGTCGCCAGAGGCCAGGGAAACAATCGGCTCTCGCTGGAGCGGGGCACGATTCACGCCGCCATTTGGGCCCCACCCGGCGACTTTGTTGTGGACACGCCTTCCGCCGTCGCTGTCGACCTCGGTTGCGCCTACACGCTGCAGGTGGACGATTCCGGCGCTGGCCTTCTCCGCACCACGCTCGGCTGGGTCGGTTTTAAGCTCAACAATCGCGAAGCTTTTATTCCTGCTGGCGCGGTCTGTGCCACGCGCCCGAGAATCGGACCGGGCACACCCTACTTTGAAGATGCTTCGGAGTCGTTCCGGGCATCTCTTTACAAGTTCGATTTCGGCGGCCTTCCGCCGGCACAGCGCAGCACGGAACTGGGCTTCATTCTCAAGGATGCCCGCCCTCGCGACGCCCTCACTATCTGGCATCTTCTCGCCCGTGTGAGCGACGCTGACCGCGGCCGGGTCTACGACCGCCTCGTATCTCTCGTTCCTGCCCCCGCCGGCGTGACGCGCGATGGCATTCTGCACCTCGACCAAACGATGCTGGACCTCTGGTGGAACGCTCTCGACCTCGGCGACGTTACGTTGTGGCGCACTTGGGAGCGCTCTGGATTTCCCTCCAAGATCAGCGAAAAGTGATGCCATCGCGATGCCCGGAAAATCCTTACCCTCGTGCGAAGCAGCTCTGAAGCTCTCTATTCTCACGCCCCATACTCATTTTTCTTTTCGCTTGTTAACAGCGGCTTCTTTTTCAGCGTCTTGCTTGAGTGAAGGACGAGATTTCTTGAAAAGGAGACGTACACAAAACATGAAAATTCATCTGCTCCGCTCACGCCGGTTTCTTCTCGGCCCCATCGCTGCCCTCCTGCTTCTCGCAACAGTGGCGCTCGCCGGCCCGCCGCTCATTTGCCACACCATTGAAATCGGCCAGGCAAAATCTCTGCCCTGGATCAGCCACAACTGGAAGCTGACCGGAACCGAGAACTACGACCTGAAGAATCTCGTCCCGGACACGCTCGCCATCCTCGATTCGAACACTCCCGTCTTGGTGCGCATGGAAACTCTTCGCCGCGCCACGCTCTATGGGGAAAAGGATTCGCAAATCGCAAAAGAGTTGCTCACAAGACTTCATGCCCGCGCGACGAACGCTGAAAGCGCCGGGCGCCCCGACGCGCTCGCCTGGTTCGACGCCGGCTATCTCACCGAAGCCTATAAGCAGCTGTATTGGAAAGCGCCAAATGCCGCCAGCGGGCTTGATGGCTATGCCATGGTCGTGAAAGCCATCAATCTGCGTGGAAACGATCCCGAGATGGAATTTGCCGCCGCCTTGATCACCCTCGACAGCCACCAAGGAAATCACCAGGACCACGTGCTCAAGGCCACCGTCGGAGCAAAAACAGATCAGCTCCTCGCCCAAAACCTCGCCAGCCGTTTCATCGGCAGCGACAGCCCGACGATCTCCCAAATGTTCGCAAAGGCCGTTACCCCAAAACAGTAAGCTCACCCCAAATGAATCGAGGCCCGCCGCGATTCGCATCGTCGCGGCGGGCCTCGTACCTCCAATTCACTTGCTCCCTAATTCTGGTTGGCTCGGGCCTTCGCGAGCTTGCTGTGTGACCGCCCATAGCCAAAATAAATCAACATCCCGAGGATGAGCCACCCGATCAGGCGTAGCCAGGTGCTCAAGGGAAGGCTCAGCATCAGCAGCAGCGGCACTCCCATCCCAAGGATCGGCACCAAAGGCACCAGCGCCACTTTGAACGGCCGCGGCAGGTCTGGCCTTCGCACCCGCAGAATCCACACGCCCGCGGAAACAATCACGAAAGCAAGCAGCGTCCCGATGGAAGTCAGTTGGCCCAAAACATTGATCGGCAGCACGCTGGCAAAAAGCGCCACGCAGAACCCCACGATGATCGAGGAAATCCACGGCGTGCGAAACCTCGGATGCACCCGCCCCGCCCACTCCGGCAGCAAGCCGTCGTTTGACATCGAATAAAACACCCGCGATTGGCCGAGCAACATCACCAGCATCGTGGTCGTGAGCCCCGCAAATGTTCCCAGCATGACCACCAGGCTGCCCCAGCGCACTCCCGTCGCTTGAATCGCCATCGCCACCGGCGCCGCGGTGCCCAATTGTCTGTAGTTCACCACTCCCGTCAGCGTCCATCCCAGCGCCAGGTACAGCGCCGTGCAAATCGCCAGCGATCCGAGAATTCCAATCGGCATGTCGCGCTGCGGGTTCTTGGCCTCCTGCGCCGCTGTCGACACCGCGTCAAACCCGATATACGCAAAGAAAATCACTCCCGCGCCGCGCGCCACACCAGACCAGCCGAATTGCCCGAACTCCCCTTGATTGGGCGGAAGGAACGGATGCCAGTTCGCCGCCGCGATTGCCGGGTGCCGATAGAGAAACGCGGCAGCAACGGCGATAAACGTGATGACGGTCCCGACTTTGACAAACACAATCGCGGAATTGAAATTCGCCGATTCCCGCACTCCGATCACGAGGATCGCCGTGATGATCGCGATGACCAGGCACGCTGGCAGGTCCAGGATTCCTCTCGCGCGTGGCAAGCTGTTCGGATCGATTCCCGCTTGCGCGAGCGTTGGTCCTATAGTCGCCAGCGGCGACCATTGATTCTGGAAATACACAAGAAGCGTCCCGGGTGTGGCCGTCAACTGCGGCGGAATGTGAATGTTCAAGCTCTGCAGCAGGGCATTCAGGTTCCCGCTCCACCCCGCGGCAACCGTGGCTGCGCCCACCGCATATTCAAGGATCAAGTCCCAGCCGATGATCCAGGCAAAAATCTCGCCGAGCGTCGCGTACCCATAGGTGTACGCGGATCCGGCGATTGGAATCATCGACGCAAATTCCGCGTAGCACAGCCCGGCAAAAAAGCAGCCAATTCCCGCCAGCACGAAGGACAGCACAACCGCCGGCCCGGTATACGTCGCTGCCACTGTCCCGCTCAGCACGAAAATCCCGGCCCCGATAATTGCGCCGACCCCCAGCGTAACAAGGTTCACTGGGCCGAGAGCGCGCCGCAGCCCGTGTTCGCCTTCCTGCTGCGTTTCACGCATCAGCACATCGAGCGGTTTTGTTGCCAGCAAATTAGACATTCGGTTGCCTCTCCCCCGCAATGCAGAGCTCTGCTTCCGCCGGCTTCCCTTTGCCGGGCGTATAATATCCAAATTGGCCTGCAGTTTGAATATGAATACTGATCGCAGAGCGTTTCTGCGGGGGAAGAGACTTTACAGCGACTCCGCGGAATCGTACCCTGAATAAATCATGTGGAATGTTGAAGAACGTTTTTCGCCCAAACCAATTGAATCGCTGGCCGCGCTGGGCTTTTCCGTCGGCAGCACTCGCGGTGTTGTGCGCGTG
>WNFO01003522.1_pt1 | contig 13296 bp, 15 predicted proteins | sample 5400251 | NCBI WGS metagenome assembly WNFO01 (sample SAMN13153354, study PRJNA577476) | soil metagenome | isolation source: 100 cm saprolite under Madrone tree | place: USA:California | collected 2016-06-14 | reverse complement strand
AACGGGCCTTTCTGTGGAAGAAGAGAACAACGAAGTGCGCATCTCCACCGATTCGTTCAGGCGCGCCGTCGACCTGTCCATTTCCGTTCCCATTCACACTTCCCTCAAGCTGAGCGCCGTGAACGCTGGAGACATCGTGGTCACTGGCGTGGACGGCGAATTGGACATCAACGACGTGAATGGCTCCGTCACCCTGAACAATGTCTCTGGCAGCGCCGTCGCGCATGCCTTGAACGGGCGCGTTTTGGCTACTTTTTCGCGCGTGAATCCCCAGAAGCCCATGGCCTTCAGTTCCTTGAATGGCGACATTGACGTTACGTTTCCCGCCGATCTGAAAGCCAACCTCCGCCTTAAGTCCGATCGCGGAGAGATTTTCAGTGATTTCGACGTTCAGGTCCAGGCTTCCGCGCCGCAGCAAATCGTCGAGGACGGGCGCGGCCACGGTGGCAAATACCTTGTCAAGATCGACAAGGCCGTCCACGCCACAATCAACGGCGGCGGCCCCGAATTGCAATTTACAAACTTCAATGGCGGCATCTACATCCGCAAAGCCGGCGCCGCGCGGTGAGGCCCATGCAGCCTCTGTTTCTAGCATCGGTCGCCCGGACCACGAAGAGAAGCCAGAGGAAAGGCCGGTTGCATCCACTTGCCTAATAAACGCCCTAATCGTAGGTGTGGAATTGACCCGGTTAGATGTCCGTTTTTGCGATTCATGGGGACCTATCCGTTTCGCGATAGCGTTGCTGAACTCCTTCTCGGCGGCTATTTGCTCATCGCGTCTTCCACTTCGTCCAGCCCACGCGGCAGGCCTTTGGTCAACATGACCAGCTTGCCGTCCGGATCGATATAAAACATGTCCTCGATCCTCACGCCGAGCATTTCTTCGGGAATGTAAATGCCCGGCTCCAAAGTAAAAACCATGCCTTTGTTGAGCGGCGCAGGATCGTTGAGGTTGTGGACGTTCAGCCCAACCTGATGACCGAATCCGTGGATAAAATATTCGCCCAAAGGCTCGTGCAGGTCTTTGCCGTAAGTGTTGATGTAGTCGAAGGCAACCTTGAAAAGCGAATCAGCGCCGGTGCCGCGCTTGGGCTTGCCTAATTGAAAGGCCTGGATTGCAGCTTCTTGCGTCGCGTTGAAGCAATTCAAAAACAAATTCGCAATTGCACGGACCAATCGCATCGCCACAGGGAAGCCTTACGCTTCACTTATGGAAAAGCTCGCAGAATTGGAACAAGAGCTCGCCGAGACGAGGGCAAAGATCGCATACTCCGCGCCGAGTGCGATCCGGGTGCGGCTGCGCGACGCCAGGCGATTGGTTGAGGGTCGGCGTAACCACTTACAGTCGATGTCGACAGGGGAGCCACGAATCGCACGGGCGGAGATCGCGAAGCACGTCCAGAAAATCACCCGTACGCCGGAAGGCCGGATATACATCGCATCAGGGACGTGGGACTCGTGGGACTTGCTCGGGAGTGTGGCTGTTACAATGGTGGCGGGGACCGGATCGCACCACGCGTGCATACCGCTTTGGTCTATCGCTAGCCGCTTGAATGAAGTTCTAAAAATTATGATTTGAAGGCTCGATTCCCATCGCCCGCTCCAGATTCTACCGAGTTAGGTCGTTCTTGTGTTCTTCCATAGCTGCTTTTAGTTTCCAAATCTCCGCAAAACAGTTCTTTTTTGGATTGATACCATTTAGCTAGCAGCTTTTCTTGGGCCCTTGCGCGAGAATAGCTACCATCGATCCGTATGAGTCGCGAGACCCCTCAGGCTGCATTCGACCACGCGCAAGCCGCGATGCTTCGCGGCGACCTGTTCGAGGTGTTTGCCTGTCTCGACGTGAACGACCTCAAGCGTGTCGCGGCAAACGCGGTTGCCCTGAGTCTGGGCGCATGCATCGATGACGCCGATGAGGAGGTCCGTCGGATTTGCGACGAGCACCGCTTTCCACTCGACGATCTCCTGAGCGCGCGTCGGCGCGTCATGCAGATGCCGGGCATGGAAGCCACTATGAACCAACGGGACATCATGAAACGCGGCCTAGCCGCGGTGTCGAACCTACCCGCGTTTCTTGCCGCGATCGAAGGCTGCAGTCGACGTGTGCGCGACGGAGGATCGATCAGCATGCGCCTGTTTCAGAATGAGACGTTGACCGAGGTGCAGGTCGAGGGCTCTCACGCGTGGGGCACACGCGTCCACGGGTCGGGATCCAGCGACGATGTGGAGTTCGTGCAGCGCAAGGGCCAGTGGTACGTCAAGCTGATCGCACGTCCGCGCGTGTAATTGCGTCCGGCCTCGCCGACACGTCCTTGTTTGTAGGAGAGGGCACGGCAAGTGGAATGAACCCCTGCAGTGAGGCAGACTGTGCACGAAGATGTGCACGAATCCAACGTTTTTTCAATCCCATTCCAGTTATCTTTAGAAGTAACGAACGGAGTTATTGGAGTCGAGTGGGGCACCCAAAGGTAGGCTTACATCCACAGCGCATAAACGGGCTCGTTTTGAGACCACGGCGTAAAGGGGCGCACAACGCCGCAGCATATGCTCGAACCTAAAGGATTTTCAACGTATCGAGAAGCGGCACGCATCTTTCGGGCCGCGCGCGCGAAAGGTGTTGCCTTTACGACCATCGACTCTTTGATCGCAGCGATGGCATTAGAGCATGGTGCTGCACTCTTTACCCTGGACAAGGACTTCAGGAGAATCGTCGCCACCATCCGTCTCCCACTCTATGTGTTTTGACCCCTGTCTCGCGCCGTGTGATACATCCCTCTCTGAGTCATCTACTTGCGCGAACTAATCGAGAAGTACAATAATCCCCCTCATGGAAGGTGCCTTCCCGGCCATGCTTGTGCCGATTCGGACAGCCAACGTTGGCCTGGGTTCCTTTCCGGGTGGACGCGTCGGTTGGTACTCCATCGGCAGGTACCTTAGGGTGATTACCTGATTCGGCTTTCAGGGATTCTCCTGATTGATTGGATTACGGGAAATCACTATACCCTGGCACGCGCCGCCACGTACTCAGATGGCAACCGCGGTTCCCCGGCGGTTGCCGGTTAGCGCTAGAACGGTCGGTGGATCACACCTAGGCTCAAAGGCAGGAACTAAGGACCAGATTAGTAGCAAAATTCGCGGCCGGTACTACCTTCCAGCGTTACCAGGTCCATGCTCACGGAGCAGAAACGAAGTCAATGGATACTTACGACGCCTCTGAACACATAGACAACGCCCACCACCCAATGAGAGCGTTTTGGCGTCTGCGCCGATTTTACTTTCTCTCTCAATCTATAGTGGCGCTTCTTTGCCTGCTACTTTCCGCGCCTCTGTACGCCGACACGATATCCGGCACCGTCAAAGACCCGTCTGGCGGAGTCGTCCTCGGGGCGAGCATCAAGATCACCGGCGGCGACCTGTCGCAGCCTTTGCTGCTTATTTCCGATGAATCCGGCAAATTTGTTGCGCCTAATTTGCGTGCCGGAACATATTCGCTCCGCGTTGCCAAGGAGGGATTTGACGACCTTGTGACCACAGTCGACCTACATGGCACCGCTGATCTGCCGCTTAATTTGACGATCACGGCGCAACAGACCAGCGTCACCGTCAACGAAAAGAGCTCGGCGTTCGCGAATTCAGACGCCGCCTACCTCCAACTCCGCAACGACGGATTAGGGGACACTTTTCGCTGCGAAAATTTCACTTTGGTGATGGACGTGGGAACCTTCGAGTTGAAAACCGGAACGATTACTTTCCTGGGGACGGTCAGCAAATTTCAAACCGGGGCAATTTTCGTCGGCCAGGGACACTTCACGCTTAAGCCCTTTGCCACCCTTGATACAAACGAGGTGGTGCGTCGCACTGGCAGTCCGACGGCCGAGGAAGACTTCACTGAGGCGGTGTTTCGTTTCTCCCCCGACGAATTTTCGCTATTTGCGGCGACGCTTGGAACCAGAGCGGATACGCCGGCCGAGGCGTCTACCGGCTTTCAGCATTGGAAGGATAAAGTTCGCCACCGCCACGAGTTACCCGAAGGTTTGACCCAAGCATTCCTGGAGAGCGAGACGATCGACAACGTGGACGCTGACGTTCTCGCCACCATTTACAATCCGAAACATCCCCCCTTTTTCAACGCTTACATGCACGGCACACGGCACAAAGACCTACGTTTTTTTATGCGGACTCGCGTGGGCGCAATTCCGCAAATCGATTCGCCCGAAGAAGTGGCGCTTGTCAATTGCAACGGCGACGGAATGGACGACGGCATCTGGTATTTACAGCACCTGAAATCCGAGCTCCTGGCCCACACCGCAAGTTCGCAACAGGACAAGCGACTATTTGCCACTCGCCGCTACAACATTGAAACGGTAATCGGCAAGAATAATCACCTGTTCAGTCGCGCGACGATCGCCTTTGAACCGCTCGTTCCGGGCGAGCGGGTGCTGAAATTCGGGCTGCTTCCGACGCTTCGCGTTACGCGCGTAACGGGTGAGGGAGGTCAGGATCTGCATTTCATTCAGGAAAACAAAAAGGAAGACGGCTCGTTCTACGCCATTCTCGACGAAGCCCATTCGATGGACCAAGTCCATTCGATCACTGTGGAATACGGCGGGGACAAGGTACTGACCAACGCGGGCAGCGGAAGTTACTACATCGGAGCACGCCAATCTTGGTATCCGAACCTGAACGGTTTCGGCGAAAAGTCGCTCTACGATCTGACGTTTAAGGTTCCTCCGTCGAATGTCCTGATCAGCGTCGGCAAGCTCGAAGGACAACACACCGAGGCCGGGTTTGCTGTGACCCACTGGGTAACACCAGTTCCGGTGGCGGTCGCGGGCTTCAACTATGGGAAATACGTGAAAATGGACTTCCCCGACTCCGTTACTCACTACGAGATCTCCGGGTATTTTTTGACGGATTTGCCGGACAACTTGCGGCCGTATGAAAACGGCGCGCTGAGGGGTATGTCCCCCAGTTCGATGACAAAGTACGCGCTCGATCAGGCTCGGGCGCAGATGCAACTGTGCACGCTGTATTTCGGGAAGGCTCCTTACGACAACATCTATATCACCGAACAGCCGAATTTTGGGTTTGGCCAATCGTGGCCCAATCTGGTGTACTTGCCGATTTCGGCGTACATCGACTCGACGCAGCGGTGGATGCTGTTCGGCCAAATCAATTCAAAGTTCGCCGGGTTTGTACAGGAAGTCACGCCGCATGAGGTGGCGCATCAATGGTTCGGGCACGGCGTCGGCTGGGCTTCCTATCATGACCAGTGGCTCTCGGAAGGATTTGCGGAATTTGCCGCGGCATTGTTTCTGCAGCAAGCCGTGGGGCCGAAATGGCAGAAAGACTACGTCGATTTCTGGGAACGCCAGCGCGTCCGCATCCTCGACAAAAATAACTTCGGCGTTTCACCGAACGATGCCGGCCCGCTGTGGCTGGGACTCCGTCTCATTTCTCCACGGTCCGCGCAAGCCTATCAGGGCGTAACGTATTCCAAGGGCGCGTACGTCCTAGCCATGCTGAGGTCCTTGATGCGCGCGGAATATGCCTCTGCGGGCGACCCCGATCAGGCTTTCATCGACATGATGCACGATTTCATGGAACGTCACCGGGATATTCCCGCATCCACGGAATCCTTCAAGGCGGTTGCTGAAAAGCACATGACCAAGAAGATGGACCTGCAACAAAATGGACGCCTGGACTGGTTTTTTCGAGAGTGGGTCTGGGGTACCCAGGTGCCCCGGTACAATTTCAAATATGAAGTGCAGCCAACCGAAGGCGGCAAATTCAAAGTGCACGCGGAAATCGCGCAGAGCGAAGTGGACGACAATTTCGCGATGTTCGTGCCAATCTATGCGGATTTTGGAGATGGGATGGTGCGGCTGAATCAATTGGCGATTGCCGGGAATTCCACGCGGACAATGAACTTCCTCGTGGATCGCCGTCCCAAAAAGGTTGCCATTAACGCCTACAAGGAGATTCTGGAGCGCTGACGAAGCCGTCGGCCTTTGTTGTAATACTCCCAATCAACTCTTTCTTCTTGGTGTTTCCCGAAATCACCGGCTCACCTGGCTTCAGGAAACGGGGCACCCGCTCGTTCAAATATTGCGCGCACCACAAGTTGAAGCTGCTCGGGAAAGCCATCTTCGTAGCGAAAGAAAAGCAAATCTGGTGCCGGGGGACCGGCATGCGCGGTTTTGCCACAAGCTAACTTCCTTGTCGACTAGGCCCGCTAAACCCCTCCAAGCTCTGTTTCCGTGAGTGCAACGTCTCCCACGTCTCCTCCTTGACGCCAGTTGTGAGTTATGGTATTACATTTGCATACTTGTAATGGGGATCTCCATGGAGTCTGCGATCACGGTCAAAGGTCAGGCGACAATCCCGAAGGCCATTCGCGAACACCTCGGGTTGAAACCGGGAGACCGGGTCAAGTTCTTCGTGCATCCCGATGGCAGTGTGGTCCTCCTCCCGAAACTCTCTGCATCGTTCTTGAGGGGCATCGTCAAATCCCGGCGGCGGGGGCCGGTGACGATCGCGGAGATGACTGAGGCTGCTGTCGAAGGTGCCGCCCGCGTCGCGAGGCCCACGACGCGTCGATGATCGGGCTCGACACCAATATCATCGTTCGTTACCTTACCCAAGACGACCCGCTTCAGTCGCCAAAGGCAACCGAGATCATCGAACGGCGACTTACCGAGGAAACCCCTGGTTTTGTCAGCATTGTGGCGATGGTCGAGACTGTTTGGGTCCTAGACCGTGCCTACGGGTTACCGGCACAAGAAATTGCCGTGGCTGTCGAGCGTATGCTTCAGACGGACGTGCTTGTAATAGAAAACGAGCAGGAAGTATTCACCGCCATGATCGCACTCAAGCAGGGGCAGGGTTCGTTCGCTGATTCTGTCATCGCCGCGCTCGGTGCCAGAGCGGGTTGCTCTTGCACCCTGACATTCGACCACAAGGCGGCGCGGCTACCCGGTTTCGAACTTCCTTGACTTGTGTTTATGCGCGTGCTCCAGAAGGCCGCAGGATGTTGCTTCGACCTAGGCCCGAATCAAACCGACTCCCAGCACGACCACGCTGATCGCCAGCATCAGCGCTCCCGCATACAACGACCAAATCCATTCATTCGGGCGATCCGGCGTGAACGCCACTGAAAGAAAGAACCCCAGCGGAATCAGAATGGCTGCCAGCGGAACGCCAATGCGCACCAGCCACGCGAACCCGGGTCCCAGTGCCGCATGCTCCACAAACATCTGGCAGATCAGGGAGAGAATCACTAGCACGCCCGCATGGGCATGCCCTGCTCGAAAGAAACTGGTCTGTAGCGGCGAAGGTTTCAGTCCCGGTATCTGACCGCTAAACAGCCGCAGCAAGAAGTAGCCGCCGTATTGAATCGTCGGCACGGTAACCAAAAGGATGCCAGACATCAGCCTCGTGTCACGGTCCATTTTTTCCTCCTGCACTCTGGCCAGCCGAGCGAATCGCCGAGCGTCGAGTGACGGCTCGTTACGCCGGACTATTCCATCAGAACCAGGAGTCTACTTCCTCACGAGCGCAGTGTGAACTCCACACCAGGAGTGCAGTGGACGATAAGTCGCATAAGCCGAAACTAGGCAAATCCACTTTCCCGATTACGGCGTTACGTTAATCAGGAGCTGAGGCTCATTCGTGCGAGGCACATAGGACTCAACTACCCACCGCCCCCAAATGCAATCATGATGGTCGTATCTACTTCAACTGGGTCACCGTTGAGAATCGTTGGTTTATAGCGCCATTGGCGGGCTGCCTCCACAGCAGCATTGATGAGTTCTGACGGCCCACTTATCGGTTCGAGCTGTGCAGTTTTCGTCACGATCGATAACGACATGAACCACCACCGTACCGTGTATTTGCTGTCGGAGAGCGTCGGATGGGGGAATCGGATTGATGTGGTGAATGAGCTGAGGCGCGACCGACTCGGATTCGCATCGGCTTCACCCTGGGCAAGTCGTAAAATGTTCGCCAGTTCACCACCCGAAAATTTCCTTGCGCGTAGAGGTAGACGCCCGAAAGCGAATCGCTTTCACGATCCTTTCCTGCGCTCGCCGTGTAGAGCACAAGAGAGGACTTTTGGCATTCCGCAGAATGTGAGCGGGTGATGAGGCTGAAGACTCCTTCACAAATGCATGGGTGTGTTTCTTGGTTCCGCTATCGCGGAACATGTTTCTGATATTGTCTTTGTAATCCTTCCAGGAACTCTTATACGTCGCCGCAAGATTTTGGCCTATTTCTTCTCCGAATGTAGCCGCGAACCAATTCGGGCTCTCGGGAATTTGAAGATCACTGATCGGGTCAGCAGCCTTGTCTGGATTCTCGATGATGAACGCGCTGCTGGCGAGCATGTATTGCCGCGTGATCTCGTGCCGGTACTTGTACTTCGCGTCGTTAAATTCCCCGAGGAGAGCCGGGCACAATGGCAATGTTGGGTTCAGCTATCTTGTGCAGCGACCGAGAAGTGCAGGGTCGCGACCAATCTGCGTCCACGAGAGCAAAAACAGCAGAGCTTGGATAGTAACTGCTATGAGTCCGACACTCGCAAGTATCTGGCGCCATAAGGGAAGTGGCTGCTTGAGATACTCCGGCCCCCAGCGCCAGCATGCGTAAGCTAGGCCCCCGAAAGCCGTGAGTGTCATCAGGCCAAGAAGAACAAATCCCGGTAAAAGATGGGGACGCGTCGTCATTCGACTGCCTGCCTTTGGACGTCTTGGTTGTGGTGATACATATCTCCGTGGGAGTCGACGCGAAATCCCTGAGGCTCGTTGTGCTGGGTCGTATAAGGATGTAGGAACCTGGCAAGAGTTGTGGGCAGTACATTCGGCGAACGCCAAGCACCTTTTTCCGAGTGTTCAATTTCTGTGTTAGTTCGGTAGCAGACCGTATACGTCGACCTCGCCAAGGGTCGTGCCGTTGCCCAGCGTGTCATCGTTTCCGCGTGTTCCGATGTAAACTTTGCCATTGGCGACGGTTGGTACGGTGAACTTCACCGAATTGCCGGCGGTGTCCCGGTTTCCGGGGGCCTGAGAACTATTCCACAACTCCTTCGCCAGGTCGCTTGCGTTGAAAGCGTGGAGAATCGCGGGTCCGGCCGCCCGGGTGATGCCTTCGGTAGTGCCAAACGCACTCGAATCAATTGCCCAGACGATGGCATTGGCGTTTCCATCTGTGGAGACGGAAGTCGTGGCGCCGGGGTACGTATAAGTGTAAGTGTTTGCGGTAGTCGACGTTGGGCTTGTGGAAAGGAAATTCGGTCCGGTCGCACTAAAGGAAAATGCTTTCATATACTTGAGGTTTGCAGTTGCGTCAGTTTCGCCGAAATACATATTACCGTTCCAATACGTCGGAGACCCCCATAAACCGGTGAGAGCTCCGGAAACAGCTTGAACGATTTGCGTGTCGCTCGTAGTACACGTACTGCAGAAGTGTCCCATGTTGTCTCGATCAACGAGATAGATGGTGCCGCTTTTTCCAGCTTCTACAAGCAAGTGCGGGTGTCCCGAAATGCCGGAAGGATCCGGCAATAGCATCACGCCACCAGAGCCGAGGTCCACGTCGTTCGTGTCAAGAGATGATTGATCGTGAGGTGTGAAGTAATCGAGCACGGTAAGGCTGGCTGGCGTTGTGGTGAGGACCTGAAACTTCAGGATGCTGTCACCGAACGCGTCGGTACCATTCCAAGTTCCGTTTGCGGTTGCGAGATAGATGTTGCCACTCGAGTCGGCGGCAGGGCCATTCCCAGACATCCAAATACCGCCCCCGAAGGAATTGGGCGAGACGTTGAAAACGGCTTCCTGCAAGAGCGACGTCGAGTTGTAGGACATCAGCCAGCCGTGATAAGGGCCAGAGTCGCAATAGGAGGCCCACGAGATAAAAACGTGACCATTTTGCAGTAGGAGCGCGGGCCGCTGACTATTAAGCATGGGGTCGAAGCTAACCTGTCCTCCACTGCTTCCGGCTCCAATTCCCGAGACCACTGCCCGGATTTCCGTTGGCCCGCCAAACTTTTCATTTCCCGTAGCAATAGCAAGGGCGTGGAGACGTTGATGAAAAGGCGCGCCGCTGGTGGTTTTCGTGTTCGTGACCAAATAGATGGTACCGGTCGCCGAATCTATCACGGGCGTTCCCAGAATGCCTATGTCCGGAATAACCAGGGCACAGCCAGACTCGTCCGCGCTGGTCACCCAGGTTTCCCCAGACGGCACGAGGCTGTTTACACCGTTCGCGCCCGTCTGCCAGTAAGTCCTGCAAGGACTGGCATCGGCGTCGAAGGCATAGACGGTGTTGTGCTGCGTGGCGACGAAGACGACGTTGTGGGTGCCACCGCTGATTGTGAGATTCGCCACCCAGAGGGGCTGCGCATAGATAGCGGCATCGACGGCGCATGAGAAGAGCTTTCCAAACGTCGCGGTCGCGACGTTAGAGTTTGTGAGAGCGTATTCCTGCGCATTGACACCGGTACGAGAGAGATCGTTGTGGTAGGTCATTACTCCCTTAAGATCCGTTACGCCAATGGACGCGGCGGCGCTCTTGCTGACGTCGGCGTTGCTCACGACCGTAATCGTGTGGGCGCCGGCGGTAGCAGGCGGTGTGTACTTCCCATTGGAGTCGATCGTGCCCACGGTGGCGTTGCCATTTGGAATCGTGTCGACCTGCCAGGTAAACGCCGTATTGTTCGCGCCCGTTACCGTCGCTGTGAAGGTCTGTGTTTGCCATTTCGTGATTGCTGCCCGTTTTGGGCTAACCGTGACCGCCGCATTTCCCGGATTAACGGTTACGGTTATGTTTGCAGGAGCTGATCTGGCGGCATCGGTTATCGAAGTCGCGGTCAAGGTCACCGACGGATTCGCGGGGACGCTCGAGGGGCCAGTGTATCGAATGGGCACACCAGAAGCGCTGGACATGGCGGAAAGTGTGCCGCAATCGGGTGAGCAATTTGCGCCGGACTGCGTAAGTGTCCAGTTGACCCCCTTGCTCTGGGAATCATTCTGGACTGTAGCCGTAAAGTCTTGTATCGCATTGAACTGTATGTTGATAGGCGTGGGCGACACGCTCACCACAACGCTGGGTGTCACCGTGATCGTCGCCACTTGGCTTTTTGTGCTGTCGGCGACGGAAATGGCGGTGAGCATAACGTCCGAAGGATTGGGCTGATTGGACGGAGCTGTGTAAGTGATCGGCGTACCCGAGGGGCCGGAGGTCGCCGAAAGTGTGCCGCAACCGGGTGAGCAATTTGCGCCGGACTGCGTAAGTGTCCAGTTGACCCCCTTGCTCTGCGGATCGTTCTGCACCGTAGCCGTGAACTTCTGAGTGCCGATACCCGCCTGAACCGATGCGGTCGTAGAGGAAAGGGAGACGCTGACAGGCAGCGGAGGAGGCGGTGCAGGTGGTGCAGAGGAGCCGCCGGCACAGCCGATCGCGAATAGTGCGATGCACAGGGAGATGAAACACGCACAAACAGAACCAAGTCGGACACTTTGGACAAGCGCACATTCCACGTGAGCTTTACTCCCGACGGCACTCATTTGTTTTGTGGGCGCCAACCGCGCTCCCTCCGCTCGGGAAGCGTTTTCCTCAATCAAAAAGGTAACATGAATTTGGGGGCGGCCGAAATATTGCGAAAGGCCAAACGACTGGACGATAGGGCAAGAGGACTGGTTTCAAAGTTCTATAACCCTGTCCGGTGTTGAGGGAAACCGGTGAGTCTCCCACTTCAGTTCCTATTCATGGCAGTTTATTTTCCGTCGTTCCTGTCATTCTCTAGCGAAAGTGGCTCCAATTAGGCGGTGTCACGTAGCAATGCTCGGTAAGTTGGATTACAGAACATCTGCCCAAAAACAACTGGTTGTGGGCGCCTCGGGCGCAGGGAGTCGGGTGGAAACGGATCGCCGCTGGAATGGGTGTTGGGGTCGGAACTATCTATCGCGTCGCCGTAGAGGGTTCCAAAATTCCGCAAGAGGGTTTTTGAACCCGAGCCGCGCATAGGCCAACCCTCCAGGGCGAGGTGACTAACTGCCTTTGGAATTTTCCCTTGGGGATTTCTCGTCCGGGCATCCGAGCCCCCTGGCGGTGTAGATGATACCGGACTCGTTGCTGAAGAGCGCCGATGCACAGCTCGACGAGCTTATCAATTGCGCCACGTAGTGCTGGCCGTCCGCTGAGACGACGATGGAAACAGCGTAGTTTTTCAGCGTTCCCGTACTGCTGTCCTTCAGTAGTACGGTCGATAGCAACAGCTCGTGGGCCTTCTCGTGACGCTGCGCGACCAACTCCTCCAATGAAACGTACTGACGTCTTGGCCCTTGGAATGGCGCAACTTGAAAGGTGTTTATCGTGCGCATCAATCCCAACGCTTCCGGTTCGGTAAGCTCGTCGGCCTTCCCCTGGGGATGGGGCCGCGCGATAGTGGCAACGATGCTCCCCAGCAAACCGAACAGCAATACCAGAAACGGGATAGTTTTAACTCTCACGGCTACCTCCCAAGTCTGCAAACCCGTGGTACATCCCGCGACACGCACAAGGATAACAGCGTGCGAGAAGAAGAGGGGAATCGTTCCTAAGAAGTGGCGGTTCCGAAAACCTCGTCAGATCACCACCTGTAAGTTGTTGATTCAGCGAATCACTTAGGGCGGGGTCGTCAGGGTTCGGAAAAGAGTTCCTTGTGGGCGGTCTAAATGCCACAATGCATGCGACCGAGAGAATTAGTTCGCGGCTATAAGTGCCGCTCCTGGATGCGGCACTTTGCGCTCGCAGTGCTGAGGGCAAGCTAACAACCAATTGGGTAGGCAACATTTTCTGTACTACACGTGGCCGTTGGCAGGAGACTTCCCCCAACGAGGGGCCTCCTCCACATGAGATCGACCGGCTCTGTAGTTTAGACTGACTTCTGCATTCTCTACTTTCCCGTCACGCGCTTCTCTACCTCTTCGGCCGCAGAAGGCAGAGCCGCAGTCAACTTCACCAGCTTGCCGTCTTTATCGACATAGAACATGTCTTCGATCCGCACGCCCAGATTCTCTTCAGGAATGTAGATGCCGGGCTCGATCGTGAACACCATGCCCGGACCAATCGGCACGGAGTAGTCTCCCGCATCGTGCACATTCAATCCCACGTAGTGGCTGAGGCCGTGAATGAAATAGTCCCCCAGCGGCTTGCCGTGCAGGTCCTTACCGTGCGAGTTGATGTAGTCGTAGGCAGCTTTGTACAGTGAGTTCGCGCCCTCTCGCCTCAAGGTCGACTTGCCCGGCTGAAAAGCAGCGA
>WNFO01003521.1_pt1 | contig 13296 bp, 8 predicted proteins | sample 5400251 | NCBI WGS metagenome assembly WNFO01 (sample SAMN13153354, study PRJNA577476) | soil metagenome | isolation source: 100 cm saprolite under Madrone tree | place: USA:California | collected 2016-06-14 | reverse complement strand
GTAATAGAGCTGCCCTTTGCGCCTCCGCGACCGCCAACGCCGTGGCAAGACTCGCAATACGTCTTGTACGCAACTTCGCCTCGCACTGCGTTACCGGCAGAAGTCGCTTTATAAGGAGGCGGATTGCCTGTAGCGAGAATTCCGGGCCGGCTCCAGCCCGACTGCATCCCACTCGTGATCACATCGATTTGCTTATCGGTCAGCATTCCGCCGGCGCTCTGCGCGAAGGCAGGCATCGCTGTTCCGCTTACACCATTGGCAATAACCTTTCTCATCGCGGCATCGTCCGCAATTGCCAGATACACCGGGTCCGAAAGCGCAATAGCGGCACTTCCCCGCCCTTCCGCGCCGTGGCAACCTGCGCAGTTTTGCGAGTACAGAGTGGCAAAATCCAAAATATCATTCGGCGCTAGAACCTCGGAACCTTTGCGGGGCTGCCCTTGCGGCGCAGCGCACCCGGCCAGCAGCACGCTGAGCGCGGCGAAAACTACGGAGTAGCGAAGTAGGGTCACCGGCGTTTCTCTCCGTTTTCGCGGGGCGACATTAGGCCGGGAGCCTCAATTCCTGCGCGCAGGGCGAACGGCACGTTTTCGTGGGTTATGACACGCGATTGGCGCATGACGACGATGCCGGCGACGACGCCAAAACCAACCTGCGACGCCATGAACCAGGTCCAATCGATGTGCCTCTCGAGCACCGGATTGAGAAGGCCCATAATGGAGTACAGCAAGCCCGACCACAGAACCGGAGCGATCACACCACCGAGAAAAATGGGATGGCGAGCGAACATAGGAAGCATCGCACCATAGAGCAATCCCACAAGGACGGAGGTGAAGAGATGTAAGGCCAGGGCAAGAAAAAAGAGGCCTGCGTGAAAGGAATTGAATTGCGAAAGCGAAGGCACCTCCGATGGCGCATACACAACGGCCGCAAGAAGATTGATGGGATACCAGATGCTCCCGGACTTCAACAGGCCGTAGAGGCAGGCCAGCGCGGCCATCGCTATGCTTCCCGCTAAGCCGCCCTTCACACCGGCCGAAATGGGATACGTTTCAACGGGAAGCCAAGCGCGCACTTGTTCAGGAGCGACAGGCAACCTTTCGACGACACGCCGCCTGGTGGCCACAGAGACGTCCTCCGGAACAATCGACACAACTTCTTCATGTTCGTGTGGTAACACTTCGCGAAACCAGCCAACGCAACCAGCGATGGCCAGCACCGCGCCGAGGACACTCACCGAGGCGCTCGTCAAGAGCCCCGCGAACAACAACGCAAATCCAAAAGCGAGCACAAGGGGCCATGCTGACGACGCGGGCAGTTCGATCTCACGAAACGCCTGTGAGCTTTGCCTGGATTGTTCGGTGGCTAATGGAGCTGCCATTGCTTTTTCCTTTTGTTTCTCTCTCAGCGAGCGACCACATAAACCACGGTGAAAACAACGACCCACACCGCGTCCACAAAATGCCAGTACAAAGACAGCACATCCACGCGGCCGGACTCCTCGCGACCAACACGCCCGGCAACGCCGAAGAGAAGCACGATACTAAGCATCAGCAGACCGGCTGTGACGTGAAAGGCGTGCAGACCGACAAGCGAGTAGTAGGTGGTCCCAAAGAGATTTGTGGAGATCGTAAGCCCCTGCTCGTAGATGAGGCGGTACCACTCCCGTCCGGTGCCGTACAGAAAAAGACCGCCGAGAAGAATAGTGAGAGACAACAAACTCAGGAATGCGCCGCGCCGGCTACGTTCCAGGAATTTTGTGGCAAAGTGAATCGTGAGACTGCTTGACAAAAGACATATGCTGAAGAAGATCGGCGCGTTGAGCACCTCGCGCGGGGTCGGACCGGTAAGGCTTTTTCCCGCGTAGAAGAGATAGGCCACGACGAAAATCGTAAAGATCGCGGACTCCGCTATGATCAGGGTCGCCATGCCGACCTTGCCCCGATCTGGAAGGCTCCACGCACCCGGACTCTGGGTAATCGAACTAGTAATTGCGCTCACCGGTAGCTCCACTTACTCATAGCGGTAGTCCGGATCTTCGGGATGCTTGCGATCCCACAACGGCCGACGGCTGCCAACCGTCGGGATGGAAGCGAAGTTGTAAGACGGCGGAGGCGAACTCACCGACCACTCAAGAGTCCAGGCATCCCAGGGATCGTTTCCCGCCTTTGCGCCTCTGAAACAAGAGAAAACGAGGTTCACCACAAATATCAATATGGCGAAGCCCTGGATGAACGCGCCGGCCGTGATAATCAGATTCAAGGTATCCCAGCCGCGGGCGGGCTCGTAGGTGTAGATGCGTCGCGGCATGCCGAGCACGCCCGGAATGTGCATGGTGTCAAACGTCAGGTGAAACCCAATGAGGAACAACCAGAAATGCAGCTTGCCCAAAGTTTCGTTGAGCATCCTTCCCGTGACTTTGGGAAACCAATAATAAAACGCGCCGAAAAGACAGAACATGATTCCGCCCACAATCACGTAATGAAAGTGAGCGATGACGAAGTAGGAGTTGCCAAGCTGCCAGTTGAAGGGTGCGGTGCCTAGCATGATGCCCGTGAGGCCGGCGATCAAAAACTGAAACAGGAATCCCAGGCAGAAAAGCATCGGCGTCTTGAACTGGATCTTGCCGCCCCATATCGTGCCGAGCCAGTTAAAAATCTTGATACCGGTTGGAACGGCGATGATCATCGTCGTCAACACGAAAAACGCGTTCGCCGCCGAGTTCATACCGATCGTGAACATGTGATGGGCCCAAACCGTCATGCCGACGAACCCAATGCAGACCGTTGCGGCCACCATTGCCGGGTATCCGAAAATCGGTTTGCGCGAAAATACCGGAATGATTTCGGAGGCAAACGCGAAGGCGGGCAAAACCAGAACGTAGACTTCGGGGTGCCCGAAAATCCAGAAGAAGTGCATCCAGAGCGCTGCGGAGCCTCCGGCCTGAGTGTCAAAAAAATGTCCGCCGAGATAACGATCGACGGAAAGCATGACCTGAGCCGCGGTTAGGGGCGATACGGCCAAGATCACCAGCGCTGCCATGACCAAATTTAGCCACGCCAGCAGCGGCATGCGATTGAGCGTCATCCCGGGGCAGCGCAAGCACAGCACCGTGCTGATGATATTGATCGCTGTCGCGATGCTGCCGAATCCCGAAACCAGCAGTGCAACGGTCCAAAAATCCGTGCTGTGACCCACGGAAAACGCGCGCGAGGTCAAGGGAGCATAGGCAAACCATCCCACGTCTGGAGCGTTCCCCGCACCATACAGGCCGTTTCCGCCAACAAAGCTGAAGTAAAGAAGAAGTCCGCCGAACGCCGTAAGCCAAAACCCAAACGCATTCAGGCGAGGGAACGCCATGTCGCGAGCGCCAATCATTAGCGGCACCAGGTAGTTTGCAAACCCGAACATAACCGGCATGACCACAAAGAAAATCATGGTCGTGCCATGCATCGTGAACATGCGATTGAAAACTTGCGGAGAAACAAAATCGTTATGCGCACGCATAAGCTGGATGCGGATGATGATGGCTTCGAGTCCCCCAATGAGAAGAAACATTAACGCCAAGAGAACGTAGAGGATGCCCAGGCGCTTGTGATCGACGGTTGTCACCCACTCGTGCAGCACTTGAACCAAGGTCCGCCCCGCGTCTACTTCCGCTGCTTGGATGGCCATTGCATCCGGTGACATATCTCGTCTCCCAAGCTCTCAGTTAGTGGAGGGTCTCTAAGTAGCGCACAAGCGCGTCGAGGTCGGCATCGCCCAACTTCATGGCCGGCATGAGCGACCCGGGTTTGATTGCGTCAGGGTTCTGTATCCACAAACGCAGGTTTTCGCTGGTATTTTCGGCCGCGCCGGCTGCGATGGTGCTGCGGCTCATGAAGTGCGTTAGATCAGGACCGAAGCGGCCGGTTGCATTCGTGGCACCCACAGCGTGACAGTTCACGCACGCCGTTGTTTCGAAAACGTGCCTGCCGGCGACTTCTTTATCGTCGCGATTGGCGGATTGCTTTTGCGCGTGAATCCACGCATCGAAAGCCTCGGGGCTGTCCACCGAAACGCGCAGAAGCATCTTGGCGTGCTGCGTGCCGCAATATTGAGCGCACTGGCCCAGAAAAATGCCGGTCTGCTGTGGGTCGATCCACATCTGGTTCAGGCGGTTCGGAATCAAGTCGGTCTTACCGGCGAGCTGAGGAACCCAAAAACTGTGGTCGGTGTCGGCAGAGAGCAGCTTTAGAAACGTGGGCGTTGGATGATCAGAATCGCTGACGGGAACGTGCAGTTCATTGGCTGTGACGACGCCAAGCGCCGGGTAGCGAAACTCCCACCAAAACTGGTGACCGATCGCGGTCACCTCCACTGCGGTCGCGGGTTTCGGAGCATCCTGGATCGCGTGGATCACCCGCGCTGTGGCAAAAAATAGAACGACGACAATGAGGATCGGAACGATGGTCCAAGCAAGCTCAATCTGCGTGCTCCCATACACCTGTGCGGGTTCGCGGTTAGTATTCGCATTGCCGCTGCGGAATTTCACCGTCGCATAAGTCAATAAGCCGAAGACCACCAGGAAAATCACTCCCGTGATTGCGAGCACGAACCGTGACAAGTGATAGATCGACTCGGCAGGGGTCGAGCGTGGATCGAAGATGCTGGGAACAGAGTTATCGGGCGGCGAAGCCGCATTGCACAAACCAGCCGCGAGAAGAATCCCACTCAGGAGAACAAGGATTCCCGTGACCCGGCCAACGATCACTCGCCACTCCGTCTTGTGCTTCTCCACCATTGCCCACTGCGCTCCTTTTCTCTCGTCAAGGAGCTTCCCGATAGCCTATTCGCCGACAATCGCCACTCTGAACCTATGACCCGGCACAACTCACGGTTTTTGCGAGAGGGTCTGCGTTTCTGGCAGGTGCACTTGGTACTCCAATTGGTCCACGCTCCCCTTACTGACTTATCTCCCGTGGATGCAGGTGCTTGCAGTCGGAACGACCTTCGCGGCGTGGAGCGCCGGAAAGACCCACCGTCATCGAATGGACAGTATGTCAGCGCGTTGGCAGGAGTATCGGAATCTACTGAGAAGACTGACAGGCAATCGGTTGACGCGTTGCCTTCCGTTTCATCGATTCGGAATAACCTCTAGGGCAGCAGAGGGCCCCTCATTGCCTACCGAAAAACGATTTGGCTTGGGGCGATATCCGTTCCGCGTCCGAATGTGATATTTCTTCAAGCGTTCGCCCGCCAACTGTACTTTGATAGCGCGCCATCCGCGATTGGGATTTGGTTTCGGGTAGTAGCTGAACGAATAGAGATGCGCTAAATCGTCGCGAATGGACGCAAACGCTTTCTTTTCATCCCGCCAACTCTTGGCAAAATAAGCCTTGCCGCCCGTGGCCGCACTCATACGCTCGAAAACAGCCGTAGAAACGGGCTCGAGTTGTGCGTCCTGAGTACTTATCATGTAGATAGGTATCCCTGTGGATTGCGCCAGTTCGGCGACATCCTCAGGAGGCACCATGCTGGCGTTGTCCGGGCCATTCGAGAACACCACGATGACTTTTCTTCCTGGGTGCTGGCCGGCGTCCTGAACCGTCAGCAACAACGAGTTGTAAAGCGCCGCATCGTCCCCCGCCACGCTCGTGCGCACACCGCGCACCACCTCTGACCGGTCGCCGGTCAAAGCCGCAGCCCGGTAAAGATCGCGGCTGTACGAATAAAACGCTACCTTGTCCGCGCTTTCCAGAGAGCGCACAAAATTCGCGATAGCATCTTGCGCGAAAACGAAACCTCGGTACATGTAATTGCTGGTATCGAACAAGATGAACACATTTGCGCCGGACACGGCGGAACTAAGCGTTTCAGGAGCGTCGGATCCCAACGCCAAGTCCTGCATCCGAGTCCCTTGCGCTGTGGCAGACCCAGCCCCCTCGGGCTTTGCTGTGTCCGCAGTGGTTTCGATCAATCTGGTCGTAGGGCCATTCCCTTCCTCAAAGTTTGCAACGCTCTGCGGAATGCCGTCTTCAGTGATAACGAAATCCGAAGGGCGAAGACTCGTTACATAGTTGCCCTTATTATCGGTCACAGCCACATTTAACTGCACCAGGTTGACGACGACGCGCAGGCGCGTCGGGTCTTCCTGACCGCTCGTCCGAAGAGTGGAAAAAAGCAGTACTCCGAGTAGAAGCACCGCTAGCAAGAAAGGTCGTTTCCCCATAGGTTTGTATCCATATCGCACGGCGTTGTTTTTCCCCACCACAACGATTCCGTGAAAATTTACTAAGAAAAAGACTGCTCTAGGGCTGGGAAGAGTTGTCATTTCTCGACAAGGCAACGATCTTACCCTGCCGAAACTCTTCGCCGGTTTCTCGTGCGGCGCGCAGCAGCGCCGGCCAATCCTCGAAATCCGTGGCAAAAATCTTCTCGACCATGCGACGCGTGAGTTCAGGGACCAAACGGTTTAGCATCACCGGTGAATAACCCTTTTCGTCAGCAAGGCGCGCCCAATACAGGTTGTTTGAGTCCCAGGTCTCAGCGAACAGACGGTTAGCGTAGCCCATGAAGACCGGCAGGGGCGGCACATTCAGTAGTTCGCGCGCGTAACTCTGCGTCAATACGCGATGTGGCACTCCAAAGTCTCGCGACAAACGCTCCCAGCTAACCTCGTCGGGATAGCGCTGACGGAGTGTTGCGAGTTCATTACCGGCGGGCCCGAAGGAATTGGGCTCTTGGGGAAACCTTTGCTGATATTCCGCCGCCAGATAGAAAGTATCGGCCGGCATCAACTGTGAAACGACTTCGGACAACTGCCCCGCACGCAAACCCTGCTCCACTCTCTCAGAGCGCTGCGGAACCATGCGATCCGACAAGATACTCATCACTTTATTCCGCAGTTCTTCATTCTGAGCGGAAGTGGCCAAAATCTCCTCACCACTTTTTTGACACAGGCTGACCGCGTGAAGCTCATTTTGACTCACGTTCCACCATCGGGGCACGACGGCGTTGGTCAGAAGGCCCGGCACCAACTCTCGCCAGATCAGAGCCTGCACATTTCGTGGCGCGAGGAAATCCTGCTCTGCCGTAGCAAGAACGTATGGTAGATCCGCCAGCGATCCCACCAAGTGTGCGCCCCCGCCCGCCGGCGATCCTGCCCCGAACAACTGAGACGCCTGCCAAAGTCGTTCCAGGCCGACGACGGTGTCGCCTGCAAAATCATGCGACCGAACGAAAAGTGGATTATGGTGGAGAATCTGGGCGCCTGGAGGCTCGTAGTAGGCATAATTGAGTCCAACCAGCGTGTCTCGCAAGAAAGGCGCGAGTTGGCCGCGAGCCTCGGCAACTTGTTCGGGAGAACCAGGCGACTTAATTATCTTTGCCAGGTTTGTCCGCATCTGCAGGTCCGTGTGACGGTTATTGTAAATCCCCGCCGCCCACTGTTCTCTCTCGCTATTTCGGAAGATTGGTTGGGGCATCTCAAATTCCCTGAGTTCCCCGGCCAAAGGAAGCAAGGTATTGCCTGAGAAGCTTCCTTGTGTAGCCTCGCGCATGCCGTCACCCAGGGCCAAGAGCGTATCGAGAGAAACCAAACGCTGCTCGTCCAAAATCGAGCGGATTCTGTTGGCCATCAGTTCATGCATGCTCTGAGCTTCCGAAGTCGATTGGGTGGGTCCGGCAAGCAAATTGATGATTTTGTCTTGAGACCAATCAGGTTTGCCGGTTGCGGCGAGCAGTAGGTCCTTCACGGAGCTTCGCCCGGCATCGAAAAGTTGCGCGGAAGAGCCAATCCTGCCAAACGGCCTGATCATTTTTTGCCACGAGTTGTTCAAAGCTTCGCTGGGGATTTCACCCTGCCGCGCCAGTATTTGCCATAAACCGACACTGGCTTGAAAAGTTCCGAGAGCATTGCCCCGTAACGGTTCTTTCTGAATACCGTTCAGAGCGGTTACAACCTGCACGAAGGCGGTGATGGAAGCATCGTTCAAATCCGGAAATTCCGAAAAGACCAGGTACTGGTCGCTGAACTCAAAGAACTTGCTGGCCAGCAAGGCCACCGTCTGCGGACTAAGACGATGCTCCGGAGGGCGCCTGCCATCGAGTTCGCTGAGCATGAGATAGGTTTGCAAAGGCCCCGAATCCGTGGATATTCGAGAAATCGCGAACAAAGCCTCCAGCAATTGACCTGGGCGATCCCAATGATCGGTTCGACGGCCAAAATCACGTATAACTTTGTAGTCTGTCTTTTGCCGAAAGATTTTCTTCCATACGTCTAGATTTCCTGGAACGTACGGATCGCCGTTCGGCTGCCAACGTAGTCGGGTCACCAGAAGAAGCAAGCCGGCGTCATGCCGAAACACTCCCGTTCCTGCGTCGGAAGAGTCTTTGCCGCGGAACATCTCATAAAGCCGCCGCAGTCGCGCAGGTTCGGTGAAATGAGCTTGCTGCGAGAGCGGCACGCTCGAGAGGTCGTCAAAATATGCCGCCAGCCAGCCGCCGTCCTTCGTGACCAATCTAGGTATGAATTCTCCTGGGGAATCGGGAGACGCTCCGACTAGCTCTTTCCACGCAGGCGCTGCCACGGATCCTCCCGGCACAATCACCCGCCCAGATCGAACGCAAATGTGGCTGCCGTAAAAGTGCAAGATCGGCGCTTGCGGAACCATTTTTTTAAGCGCGTGCATTTGCCGCAAGGTTGACAGAGTCTCGACGTCCATCCGCGCCAATGCCCAGTAAAAGCGGGCCACTCCCGGATCGTCTAAAATCATGTCCAGCACATCAGCGTTTTTCTCTTTTTTGCTCCATTCGAGTTCAACGGGCGACGCAGGCACACGTGATGCCCCAAACGGATAGGTGAAAGTCCGGCCCTCTTGCAGGCTCTTTTCAAGATCCACTAGCGGAAATCCGGAGTCGATCGTGAGGAACGCTCTTTGCGGATCGGCGGTCTCCAAGAAAGTGCTACGCTGCCCGCAATCCGGCCGGGTTCGATAGCCCAGGATTTTCAGCAAGGGCTTCGCGTCGTCACAATTTGAAACATGAAGGACACCATCCGTGCCCGCCAGTGCCGTCAATTCTCGTGCCTGCTGCACGTAATGCGTCAGAAGAATTAGAAACTCTGACCGCCGCCCTTTGGGCCAGGGCCCCTCATAGCCCAATGCGAATACATTGCGGGCCAGCAAAGGCATGACCTCTTCCGGCGAGACCTTCTGGCTAATTCCTGCCATGCGTAAGAAGGAGCGCAGAGGCCCCGGAATCGCAACCTCCGCCGATTCCGGCGAACTGACGTCCGTGTACTCTGCTGAAAGAGGACCAGAGGGAGTACCCCGAGCGCCGGTGGCGAAGCACGAACTAATGCAAAGAGTGGCGGCCAAAATAGTTGGCAGCCTGGCGCATCGCTTTGATATTAAATCTGTTAAGAGGAGTGTGCAGGCTTTCAAGATTGCCTCCCCGAAGCGGAATCGAGCCTGAACGGCATAGTTGAGATGCAGCCAAAGAAGGTTTGGACCTCAACGAGACTTAATCCCGAACGTGCATCTGTGAACGATCGCTTTTTACGACGTGAGTGAACCCGATCGAACCATGACCGGGCGGGGACGGTGGAATTCCTTCACATCCAAGGACAGTCAAGCAAACTTGTCCTTGCTCGCACTGTTTAAGCCTTATTTGTGCTGATGTCAAACACAGAATTGTTAAAAATGCGTCTTTGGCCGGCCTAGCGAAGGGCGAGTACATATACCCTCGTGCAGGGGAATAGTTGCGATTATTAGACCGGCCTTATTGCTGTCGATCGGAAGCCCGAAGTTTCTTCAACGCCATCGCAGCCGAGTGCGACCTGCCCCAGTGGCACATAGCGTCCAACAAAGGCCGCAGAGACTTCCCAAGTGGCGTAATGGCGTAGACCACTCGCGGCGGCGTGTCCGGGTAAACGGTGCGTTCGACTATGCCGGTGCTCTGCAATTGCCGGAGTTGCTGTGAGAGTGTTCGCTGCGTGATTCCGGTGATGCCGCGCTTCAGTTCGGAAAATCTCTTGGCGCCTTGAAAGAGCTGCTCTAGAACCGCGCCCTTCCACCGTCCTCCGACGATACGCGCGGTGGTTTCGACAGGACAGAGTTCCAAACGCTTAGCCATGTCTACCTGGTTACAGATTGTATACCATGTTCCTCCCAGGCGTCTCGTATTCCCATGTAACCGGAATTCGCCGTCCGTCATCTATCTTAACCACGTAAATCACCAATTGTTAAAAATCAGAACGAGAAGTGCACGACGCCACTTGGGGGAAACCGATGCAATTGGTTACAAGCGCATGGAAGAGTAAGCACCAACGCACCGTGCCGCGGCTGATGCTGATTATCGGGCTCGCGACGCTAGCCGCCCTTAGTACCGGGTGTTCCAGTTCCAGCTCGGCTCAACCGGGCGCTCCCGCCCCAGTGGAAGTGGGCGTCGCCGAAGTTGTTTGCAAGCAAATCGGCGACAGTGATGAGTTCACAGGCCGCCTGGAAGCCGTCCATGCGGTGGAAGTGCGCCCGCGCGTTTCCGGCTACTTGCAGAGCGTGCACTTCAAAGAAGGCGAGATTGTTCGACAAGGCGATCTCCTGTTTCAAATCGATCCACGCCCCTTCCAAGCGGAAGTGGACCGTCTGAAGGGCGAACTCTCGCAAGCGAAGGCGCAGCGTTCACGAGCGCAAAGTGATTTTGAACGCGCCGAGCGCCTTCACAACAACGACGGCATGTCCGCCGAAGAATACGATCGTCGCGCCGCTGTTCGCAGCGAAGCCGAAGCTCGCATCGCCTCCACGGAGGCGGCCCTTCGCGGCGCGGAGCTGAACCTGGAATTCACGCGCGTCACGGCTCCCATTACGGGACGAGTGGGTCGAGCCGAGATAACGGAAGGCAATTTGGTCGAAGGCGGCGCCGCGCAAATCAAGCCGCTGACGACCCTGGTTTCGCTCGACCCGATCTACGTCTACTTCGATGTCGACGAACAGACCTACCTGAAGTATGCGCGCGTCACGCAAACCCATGCGACAACCTCGCACGAGGTGCGCGGCTCTGCCCTCTTGGGGCTCGCGGATGAAGACGGATTCCCTCACGCCGGTCAGATCAGTTTTGTGGACAATCAGGTCAGCACGTCGACAGGAACAATTCGCTTACGCGCTACTTTTGCGAACAAGAATTTGGCCCTCACGCCCGGACTGTTTGCAAGGATTCGATTGCAAGGTGGCGGAGCGCAGAGCGGCTGCCTGGCCAGAGACGAGGCGGTCGTTACCGACTTGAATCAGAAATACGTTTTTGTCCTCGGCAAAAACAACACGCTCGAGTATCGCCCCGTCAAGCTCGGCCCGATGGCAGACGGATTGCGCGTCGTGCGTGATGGTTTGCAGCATGGCGACGTGATCGTTGTAACCGGCCTGCAGCGCGTGCGCCCCGGAGCCGCCGTCACACCGAAAAAGGTCTCCATGGCCATCCAACGCAATCAATCCAGTGATACCCCCACGCAATCTGCTCTTGTTCGTCACGAAGAGAAGTCGCACGGTCAGAAAGTGCGGGAATAGTCCAGGGCCACCATGAACATCTCTAGTTTCTTCATCAAGCGGCCCATTTTTGCCGCGGTGATTTCGATCATCATTTTCGTCATCGGCGCAATCGCCTACTTTCGCCTTCCTCTGAGCGAATACCCGGAGGTCGTGCCGCCCACTGTCGTCGTGCGCACAAGTTACCCCGGCGCAAATCCCACTGTCATTGCCGATACAGTCGCTTCGCCGCTCGAACAGCAGATCAATGGCGTCGAAGGCATGCTCTACATGTTTTCGCAAGCCACCGCCGACGGCGTAATGACTCTGACCATCACCTTCGGACTCGGGACCGATCTCGACAAAGCGCAAGTCCAGGTGCAGAACCGCGTGTCGCAGGCTTTGCCGCGTTTGCCGCCGGAAGTTCAGCGCCTGGGTGTAACCACGGACAAAACCTCGCCGGACTTGCTGATGGTTGTGCACCTGGTATCGCCGGACAATCGCTATGACATGTTGTATCTCGCCAATCTGGCCATTCTCCAGGTGAAAGACGAGTTGGGTCGGCTGCCCGGCGTCGGAAACGTACAGGTCTTCGGCGCGGGCGATTTCAGCATGCGCGTATGGCTCAACCCCAACAAACTCGCCTCGCATAGCTTGACCGCCACGGACGTGGTCCAGGCAATTCGTGAGCAGAATGTGCAGGTGGCTGCGGGCGTGCTTGGCGCTCCGCCCACCAATACGGGAAGTACCGCGTTTCAATTGCTCGTAAACACGCAGGGGCGCCTCACGACTGAGGAAGAATTCGGCAACATCATTGTGCGCGCAGCCAAAGATGGACAGATTACCCGCGTCCGCGATCTGGGCCGCGTCGAGCTAGGTTCCAGCACATACGCACTCCGCAGTTTGTTGGACAACAAGCCTGCCGCGGCTTTACCGATCTCACAGCGGCCCGGCTCGAACGCACTGCAGACTTCGCAACAGGTCCGCGACACCATGGAACGTCTCAAGAAGTCGTTCCCGGAAGGCGTGGACTACAAAATCGTCTACGATCCGACTGTCTTCGTGCGCGAATCGATTCACGCCGTAGGCCACACCTTTATCGAAGCCCTCATCCTGGTCGTGCTCGTGGTGCTCGTCTTCCTGCAAACCTGGCGGGCGTCCGTCATTCCATTGCTGGCGCTCCCAGTTTCCCTGGTCGGAACGTTCTCCATCATGCTTCTTTTGGGCTTCTCTCTGAACACACTTTCGTTGTTCGGGCTCGTCCTCGCCATCGGAATCGTCGTGGATGATGCCATCGTCGTGGTTGAGAACGTAGAGCGAAATATCGCGTTGGGACATGAACCGCACGAAGCTACCCGGCGCGCGATGGAAGAGGTTAGCGGACCTATCGTGGCGATCGCCTTGGTCTTGTGCGCGGTTTTCGTCCCCACCGCGTTCATCGTGGGACTTTCGGGCGAATTCTACAAGCAGTTCGCTCTGACGATTGCCATCTCCACGGTGATTTCCGCGTTCAATTCGCTCACGCTGAGTCCGGCGCTTGCAGCGCTGCTCCTCAAGTCTCATGACGCCAAGAAAGATCGTTTCACGCGTGCCATCGAGTTCACATTTGGCTGGTTTTTCAGACTATTCAATCGCTTCTTTGGTCGTGCCTCGAGCGGTTACGGAATACTGGTCACGCACACACTGCGTTCGAGCCTGATTGCCGTTCTGGTTTATGTTGGACTCATCGGTCTCACAATTGTCGGCTTTTCGCGCGTGCCTGCCGGCTTTGTGCCCACACAGGACAAAGGATATCTCG
>WNFO01003520.1_pt1 | contig 13296 bp, 10 predicted proteins | sample 5400251 | NCBI WGS metagenome assembly WNFO01 (sample SAMN13153354, study PRJNA577476) | soil metagenome | isolation source: 100 cm saprolite under Madrone tree | place: USA:California | collected 2016-06-14 | reverse complement strand
TATATTTAATAAGGTGCAATATCAAAAGCTACTAAAATACTTGGTACTAAAATAATAAATGCTACAGCAACAGGAAGAAGATTTAATCAACATAAATCAATTAATTGGTCGTATCTTAAACGTGGTAGAGTAGCTCTCATTCATACAAATAAAAAACAGAAAATACAAGTTTTAAGACCTAAAATAATTGATTGAATATTAAAAATACTATCATTAACCAAAATTTCTGGCAGGTTATATCCACCTAAGAATAATATAGCTGAAATACAACTAAATAATACAATTGAACTATATTCTCCCAAGAAGAAAAAAACAAATGGAACAGCACTATGTTCAGTCATGAATCCTGAAACTAATTCAGATTCAGCTTCTTGAAGATCAAAAGGTGTTCTAGAAGTTTCAGCTAATACAGATATAAAATAAAATATGAAAACAGGTAGTAAAGGTATTATAAATCATATAGCCTGTTGACTTTCTATTATTTTTGTAAAATTAAATGTACCAGTTAATAAAATAATTATAAGAATAGCTGCACTTAAAATTAATTCATAACTAATCATAGCTGCACTTGATCTTAAAGAACCTAATAAAGAATATTTAGAATTTGAAGATCAACCTGCAAATAATATTCCATAAACACCTAAAGATGATAATGCTACAGTATATAAAATTCCCATTGAAAAATCTGTAATAGCTAAACCTTGACCAAAAGGTATAATACCCCACAACAACTTTTTAATTTCTTATCAATTTTCTAATATTTTATTTAAAATCTAAAATCTAAAATCTAAATTCTAAAATCTAAAATATAAAATATAAAATATAAAATCTAAAATCTAAAATTAAAAATTAAAGTAGCTAAAAATTTTGTATTTATTCTGATTATGATTCTGATGCTAGATCAGATATGTTAAATAACCTTTACTATTTATTTTATAGTTAATTAATTCATAAGCATAAGCATAAATATAAGCATAAAGCATAAAGAATAAAGCATAATTATAAGCATAAGCATAAGAGAAATTAAATTTATTTTAAAATTGATAAACATTAATTGTAAGTAGGGACTATGTCTTATAAATCTTATAAATCTTATAAATATTATAAATATTATAAAAACATAAAATGCAAAATCACGTATAGTCTCTGAGGCTAAAAGTTAGCCTGCTAGTTGATAATTTAAACTTAAAGATAATTTAAAAAGAATAAGAATAATAAAATGAATATTTTCTAGCATATAGTGAGAGTTTAATTAGGCCAGGATTGTTACTTTGATTGTGACTGGGAAAATTCAAATTAAAATCCTTTTATTTTAATATCAACCTAATAAGCTAAATACTAAAGTAGATACAGGTGCTAAATAAAATAAAACTTTATTCGCTTGTGATGGAATTACTGTTTCTTTAAGAATTAATTTTAATGCATCAGCGACTATTAGCAAATTAAACATAAATTATAGTTTACATATTGTTGAAGATTTAATATTAGTTTTATTATTAATTAAATGGTTTAGAATTTAGAAATAGGAAAGATTATTATAATTATTAAATAACAGAATGTTTAATGTTTAATGTTTAATCTAACTACTAGATCATATAATCGCTATTATTTGTTTATTATACTGAATTTTAATAATAATAAATAAATACGTAATATGTTAAATGGTACATATTAAAGTAAAATATTAAAGTAAAATATTAAAGTAAAATGATAATAATATACGTAAGATTAACTGATCTTTGAGACCTAAATGTGAAGGTCTGCTGGTTAAATTTAAATTTAAATGTAATTGTGTTAACTCTAACTAAACTTTATTACTTGTTTAAAAATATAAAGCAATATTAATTTATAAATGGTAATATAAATATTAATATTAATAGTTTTTTTCCAGCATATAATCTTATTTTCTCACTTTTATTTCTTTCCTTTATAAATCTAAATTTAAATATAAATATAAATATAAATATAAATATAAATATCAATATAAATATATTAAATATAAATATAAATATAAAAGTTTTCTTAAACTTAAACTTAACTTAAACTTAAACTTAAACTTAACTTAAACTTAAACTTACACTAACAGTAAGATAGAATTCGCTAGATTACGCTAAAGTTATTGGTTATTGGTTATTGTTTATTGTTTATTGTTTATTGGTTATTGTTTATTGTTTATTGGTTTAAAGGATAAAGAACATAATGTGCCACTCTAATGTTATAATTTAATTTAATTTAATTTAATTTATTTTATTATTTAATTGTTATATTATAAATAATCATGGTTGTAAAACTCCATATCATCCTACTGTATTTGGCCCCCTTCGTCTTTGAAATGAACTCAAAGCTTTTCTTTCTATAATTGTCATAAATGCAACAGATAATAGTATAGGTAATAAAATAGTCAAAACATCTACTAATCCCAGAAGTAATTCTGAAATATTTAACATCAAATTATTGTTTATCACTTTTTTTTATTTGTTATTATTTATTATTTTTTATTAAATTAATTCATAAGATAAAATATCCATTTATTTTAAATAAGATATAGTATAGTTATGAACACTGTATACTTATAAATTTATACAGTCAAGATAAAATATCAAGAATTAAAAATTAAGTATATTAAAAAACAGTAATTTCTACTATTATTTAAAATTTAGAAACGAATAAATTTGCTATCAGTTAATAATCAATCTTAATACTTAATAAATAATTTAGAAGATGTAAGTTTTTATTTATAATTTATAATTTATAACATATAAAATTTAAGATATCAAATATCAGATATAAGATATAACATATAACATATAAGATATAAGATATAAGATATAACATATAACATATAACATATAAGATATAAGATCTAAGATACAAGTACTGTTCTTTAATTGTAATTGTAATTATAATTGTAATTGTAATAGGAATAATCTAAACTAAATATAAATATAAATATAACTATAAATATAAATATAAATATAGATATAAATATAAAGTATAAATATAAATATAATTAATTTATTAACTTTCTTGTTATTTTGTATAGATATAGATATAGATATAGATACAGATATAGATATAGATAGAGATATAGATATATATATAGATTATTTTTGTTACTCTTGTTACTTTTTTAAAGGTCGTAGTAATGTATTTATTGATATTGATATTGATATTGATTATTATAAAAAGATTATAAAAATATATAAATAATATTAAGATCTACTGAAGATAATTTAGTTAATAAATAATATATGTGACTTATATCAATAATTATAAATAATTATAAATAATTGTCAATAATTGATCGAAATTTGGTTAGATTAGTTAGGAAACTTTAGTATACGACTTTGTTAAAGTTAAATTTCAAGTAAAAGTTAAAATTAAAGTTAAAATTAAAGTTAAAGTTAAAGTAAAAAAAAAAGTTTAATTTCATATTTTCTAATAACTGACTAATAACTAATAACTAATAACTAATAACTAATAACTAATAATTAATAACTAATAACTAATAACTAATAAAAAGTGAACAATTAATTCTTTTAATTCTTTTAATTCTGTGAATTATGTTAATTCTTTAAATTCTTTAAATTCTTTAAATCCTTTTTGTGGATTAAGTAATTCATAAATATTAATTAATTATGAAATCTAAATTTCTAACGTATATGAAGTAAATTTAAATATTTAAGTGTTCTAATTCTAAACAATAATTATTATAATCAATTAACCAATAATAAATCGATTAATAATAATAAGATTAATAATAAGAATAAGAATAAGAATAATAATAAGAATAAGATTAACATTAAGATTAAGATTCAGATTAAGATTAGATTTTATTTTATTATTTTAATATAGACTTATATTTTTGTAGATGTTATTAAATAGTATTGAATTTTATTGTGAAAATTGGTTACAGTTTACATTTATTTTTAAATTTTTAATAGTAAGCCTTTATCATAACAGAACTTTATCATAACAGAATTACTCTTACTCTTACTTCTGACTCTTTATCATAATCATAAACATAAACATAAACATAAACGAAATACTCTTTATCATATATCATAAACATAAACGAAATACTCTTTATCATAATCATAATCATAAACATAAACAGAAATATAAATATAAACGAACTACTCTTTATGTGTTATTTATTTTATTATTTATTATTTGTTAAGATAAATAACAAATTAGGTAGTATTCAGATATTAAGATATTCAGATATTAAGATATTCAGATATTAAGATATTCAGATATTAAGATATTCAGATATTAAGATAATAATTGTTTTATGAATAATATCCTAAATTTAATTAAAGAATGTAAAATATTTAGAATAAGAATAAGAATGAATATTAAAAATTTAATAATTAGAATTTATTAAACTTATTAACTAAAATAACCTTGGAACCATAGTTAAAGAATAAGAATAACAATAAGAATAACAATAAGAATAAGAATAATAAAAATAAGAATAAAAATAAGAATAATAATATAAAAGACTTTTGTTTGCAATAATATAGTTATAGTAATACTTATAGTTATAGTAATAGTTATAGCAATACTTATAATAATAATTATAGTTATAGTTATAGTAATACTTATAGTTATAGTTATAGTTATAGTTATAGTTATAGTTATAGTTATAGTTATAGTACACCTATCATACTCATATACTCATATACTAATATACTAATATAATAATATAATAATATTATAATATAATAATATACTCAGATACTAATATACTCAGATACTCAGATACTCAGATACTAATATATTAAGATACTAATATACTAAGATATTAAGATACTCAGATACTAATATACTAATACTAATATACTAATCCAGTAGGTTTATTAAGTTATGTTATATAAATTTAGATAAATTAAATTGTCATATTATATTATATTCTATATTCACTATTTTATGTAATACATTTAATTTAATTGTTAATTGTTAATTGTTAATTGTTAATTGTTAATTGTTAAATGTTAATTGTTAATTGTTAATTGTAAATTGTTAATTTTAATTAAATATATATTAAACTAAACTATTATTATTATTATAATATATTATATTATATATGTTAAACTTACACAAATATTTGTTAATGGTTAATGAAATATACATATATATATGTTAAACTGAACTACTTATAATCTAAGAACTAATTTTAAGAACTAAGAACTAAAAACTAAGAAGAAAAATATATTTAATTAGTAATATAAGTAAATAAACCAGAACATAATAGGGATTTATAATTAAAAATAATATAACTAAAAATATTATTAATATATTCATTTAATTTAATATTTAGTAATTTTAACTATCTCATTACTTCACTTTATAATTTATAATTTTATTATTTATTATTTATAATTTATAATTTATGTATATATATATTTTTTATTACTATCAGAATCAGAAAAAGAAAAAGAAAAAAAAAAGTATTTAAAAATTGTATATTAAACTGTACTATCTAAATCTAAATGATTTTATTTAATCTAGAACTATAACTAGAACTAGAACTAGAACTAGAACTAAAACTAGAACTAAAACTATAATTTATTAAAAATTAGTATTTTATACAGGCACTGTGAGATTCGAACTCACGACTCTTTTGGAGTACCTATTTTCAAGATAGGCGCCTTAAACCAGACTCGACCAAATGCCCTTTGAAATTATTATTATTATTTTTATTATTATTATTATTATAATTATTATTATTATTTTGATTTGATTTTTATTTTTATAAATAATGAAATATCTCTTATAAATCTAAAACTACAACTCCAACTCCAACTACAAGTCTTAGTAATTAAGTTCGTAATTAGTAATGAATCTATTAATTAGAATTAGTAATAGTCACATTTTCATATTAATATCCTCTAAGAAAAAGATTAACAAATATTAACTTAATATTAGATTTTATAATTTAAGATATGTTGGACGTTATTTTTATAGGAATATTGTCGTTGTCGCTCTGGATATTGAAACAATAATGTTATACTCTAATTAGCTTAAATTGACAGTTTTTTTTAGAAATTTATCTTATATGAATATAAATATAAATATAAATATAAATATAAATATAACTAACAATAATATAAATAATGTTAAAACATAAGTGCTTATTTTAGATTATATATTTTACTTGTTAATGATAGTTAAGACCGTTGGGAATCGAACCCAAAACCCTTCTATTATGAGCAGAATGCATTACCAAATTATGCTACAGTCTTCAGTCTTAGATTTATAACATATATACATTATATAAAGTAAAGTTGTTAAAATTAAGGTGATTTATTTTAGTAATATTATTATTATTATTATTGCCAAATCAAATACATTATCTATTACTATTTATCTACTTTTAAAATGGTAAATACAAAAAGAAACTTTTAATAATTTAAATAGATTTTTAAATATTTGTAAATCCTTTTTTTATATTAAAGAATTAAAGAATTTAAGAATTAAAGAATTAAAGAATTAAAGAATTAAATAATTAAATAATAACAGAATTAAATAATTAAAGAATTAAAGAATTAAAGAATTAAATAATATAAGAATACTTTACGAAAGGAGAAAATAAAATTTTAGTTTAATAGTAATAGTTATAGTTATATTAATAGTTTAGACTAATGAGTACACTTGGATTTTTATTTTTAATTTTTAAAGAAATATAGTTAAGGTTAAGCAGTTAAGCAGTTAAGCAGTTAAGATTAGTCCACCAAACCCTAATTTACGATATTACTTCTATATTACTTCTATTTGGGTATTTTAATTTTAAGAGCTGTTGTAAGATATTTGATTATTATTATAAAAAATCTTTTTCTATTTCTGTAAAATGTGTGTTGTGTTTGTATTTGTGTTTGTGTTAGTATTAAAATTATTAAAAATAATATAATTGTTAGCGAAAGAATAAAGAATCGCGTGATAAAAATAAAAAAATAAGTTCACAAAAATAAAAATAATAAAAAGAATAAAAAGAATAATAAAAATAAAAATGAACATGAATAAATAATTTATTTTATATTTGATATTGTTATTAGAATTTAGAATTTAGAATTTAGAATTTAGAATTTTTAATTTAGAATTTAGAATTTAGAATTTATAATTTATAATAAATATATTATGTTTTGTTATTTGCCGAAAAGAGGGAACGATCCTCTATCTAAATCTTACAAGGAATTGATTTTAACCAATTAAACTATTTCGGCTCTCTCTTATTTAAATTTAAATTTATAAAAAACTATTATACTATGTTTTAATTTAACAAATCATTTGTAAAAATTATGTTATTATCTTACTTAATCCTTATTCAAAAATAGATTTAAAATTATTAAAATAAATATTTTATTATCCACTTATTATATTTTATAGTTATTTATAAAAGGTTTAACTTTAAAATAATTTGAGAAAGTAACAGTAACAGTAACAATAACAATAACAATAATAGTTATAGTAATAGTAATAGTAATAGTAATAATAATAATAAAAATAATATTCAGTATTCAGTATTAAGTATTAAGTATTAAGTATTCAGTATTAAGTATTAAGTATTCAGAAATAAAATGTTAAAAAGAAAATCATTTAATACATTGCCTTGAGAGAGAATTGAACTCCCATCTCTAATTCTTCAGATTAGCGCTTTGACCACTAAGCAACCGAGGCTAATTATAATTATAATTATAATTATAAAAATTTAATTAATTAATATCTTCTTTTAAAAGGTTTTTAATAGCTTATTATTTCTTTTTTCTTAAATCTTAAATCTAAAATGTTAATTCTTAAATCTTAAATTTTAAATATAAAGTTATAAAGTTATAAAAATAAAACAATAACAACAATTTAAAAAACAGTCCTATAGACCTAATCACCTAATCAAACTATTAAGGTTAATATAATAATATTATAACTAAGTTTTGTAAAGAGAATTAGAGAATTAGAGAATTAGATAATTAGAGAATTAGAGAATTAAAGAATGAGATAGGGGTTATTATGTATAAAAAAAAGGTATTATAATTGATAATTGATAATTGATAATTTATACTTGATAATTGATAATTGATAATTGATAATTGATAATTGATAATTTATAATTTAAAATTGATAATTGATAATTGATAATTGTTAGATATATATTATTCTGTTGCTGCATCCATTAATGAATTTTCTGATAAACCGATAACAGGAACTAAAAATAGGAACCAAACAAAATAAAAAGCTGTTGATATTTGACCTATTTCTATGTAAGGTGATTCTGGGTGTTCTTGTCCAATTCAGAATAAAATTAAGAAGTTAACAACAAAAAATCAGAAAGCTATTTTCATTATTGGTCTAAATTGATTTCCTCTTACTCTAGAAAGATCTACCAAAGGTAAAATTAATAATATCAGTAAACTACCAAACATAGCAATCACACCAATTAATTTGTTAGGGATTGATCTTAAAATTGCATAAAATGGTAATAAATCAAAAAGAAATTTATTCTGTTATTCTTTAATTATTTAATTATTTAATTATGTTATTATTTAATTATTTAATTATTTAATTTTTTAATTATTTAATTATTTAATACCTAATTTGTAACTTTTATTTATAACTGTAATAGATCGAAACGTTATTTGTCTAAATTTTAATTTAAATTTCAATTTGTTACTAACATTTCATAAGCATAAGCATAAGCATAAGCATAATCATAAGAATAAGCATAAGCATAAGCATAACATTTTAAACGATTATATTAGTTTTATATCATCTTGTGTTAGGATTATAAATTCTGATTATTGATTATTGTGTTAGAAAAAACTTCCTTTTTTTAATCTTTAATTGATAATTTGTGCAAATAATTATAATAATAATACTATATAAACAAAAGTTTACTTGAGAATATAATAATAATAATAATAATAATAATAATAATAAAAATAATAATAATAATAATAATAATAATAATAAATATTTAATATTTATAAGAATAAATTGATTTTTGGACTATATCTTTACGTATAACGTTTTATGTTGTAGCCTCTGAACACTATTATTTAGTATTTAGTGTAGCTGATAATTAAGTATTGTAGACATTAGAACTTATAATTATAATTAAGTAGTTTACAATAATTTAAATAAACTTTTCAGCTTAGAGCATAATTTTTAAATGGCATATAAATAAATATAAATATAAATATAAATATAAATATTAATATAAAAATAAATAATATAAATTAAAATTAAAAATACCATTCAGGTACAATTGATGCAGGTGTACTCATAGGATTAGCCGGAATATAATTATCAGAATGACCTAATAAATTTGGATAATAAAATACAATAACAGATAAAGAAAGTAAAAAGAAAAATATTGTTACTAAATCTTTAAATGTAAAATAAGGATGCATAGGATATCTATCTCCATTGGCTCCTATACCATTAGGATTATTACTTCCATGCATATGTAAAGCAATAAGATGGGCTAATGCTAATGCAGCTAATAAAAAGGGTAATAAGAAATGTAAAGAAAAGAATCTATTTAGTGTGGCATTTGAAACAGAAAAACCACCTCCATATTAAATCTTTCTTAGAAAATCCCTTAGGTTAACGTTAAATAAATAGAAACACTCTCCTTGGCCTTGGCCTTGGCCTTAGACTCCTTATTTTATTAGGTCAGACGGTCCATAGAATGGAACTAATAAAAACGATCCTAAATTAGATTAGGTAGAGAGCCAACTAGCACTATTAACCTTGGCTCCAAATTGGCAGGAGAAGAAAAAGAAAAAAAAAGCTGGATAAAATAACTTTAGAAAAAAGGGAACTAATCCAAAGCATCCGCGAAAGAAAAATATAGATTTTATCTTCTAATTAAATTAGTTTACCTTAAAATCGTTGAATAGTTTAAGTTCTACTGCTTATTACCTGATACATAAAGATTTTTACTTGCTAGATGTCAATTTTTGTCCTCGGCTCCAAATTGGAAATTAATAATAATAATAATAATAATAATAATAATCCTAGGAGGAAATTAAATAGTCCTAGGAGGGCAGGATGATCTTCCCTTTTTTATATTTATATTTATATTTATATTTATATTTATATTAATTAAGGAAGAAATGGTAATTTGATAATTAGTAAGTACTAATATATAATTAAGGTGTTTAAGCATAAAGGTAATTTTTTTAATTGTCCAATGGTTATGTACTATATAATTTGAATTCAACCAATATAATTATATACCTTTTTAGTTACATAGGTGAGTCATTCCTATTATTATTGCAGTTCTTCTTTAAATAATCTTAGGAGTAATTTGAAACCGTTTTATTGAAAATAAGACTTATAGTATCTTCGCCTTTAGGGTTTTTGTAAAGACCTACAATTCTACCTATACCTAATGTATCTTTGATTAATATTAGAAGTGGTAATTAAGAATAAAAGTAAAAGTCACAGTCCGTGTGTATTAATGTTATTAATAAAGAAATAGAAGCAAATTTTCGTAAAGAATCACTTGCCACTACTCTCAATATCAATATCAATATCAATATCAATATAAATATCAATCTCAATCTCAATCTCAATCTCAATAAAATATAACCGTCACAATTTCCATCTATTATTCCCGCTAATTTACCTAAGAAACTAATAGGAATGGCCAATAACCGTTTACTATCTTCACTTGTTGTATGCTTTACTCCTCTAAATGGAAATGGAAATGGAAATGGAACTTTACTTCAATTTATTTTTCCGATAGACTCTAACCCTGCAAAGTAAATAAATTTAATTATAATTATAATTATACCAACTCAATTAGTGTTAAGGTTAAGAACAGCATATAAAAATACATAATTTTAAGGTTCAGATCAATTCTACTATATCTTGTCCAAAAACTGGAATAGCACTTAATAAATTAGTAATAACTGTTGCACCTCAAAAACTCATTTGACCATATGGTAATACGTAACCAAGAAATCCAATTGCCATCATTAAAATAAGTATAATACAACCGATACTTCATACTAATACTCTTGGAGATTTAAATGATCCATAGTATATACCTCTAGCAACATGAGCATAAACACAAATAAAGAAAAAAGATGCTACATTAGCATGTGTATATCTTATAACTCAACCATTATTTACTGATCTCATGATATGTTCTACACTATTAAAAGCTAAATCAACATTAGGAGAATAATGCATTGCTAAGAATACTCCGCTCAGTATTTGAATTATTAAACAAAGTGCTAATAAAGAACCAAAATTTCACATATAAGAAATATTAGCTGGTTGAGGGGAATCAACAACATAAGAATTATAAAGTCTTAATAAAGAATTTGATTTTAAAATCCTCATTTAACTTTAAAAACTCAATTGTTTTACTGTTATTAATTTTTTATTATATGCATATTTTAAATATATTAATTTTAGATATTTAGCTAATATTAGATATTTTAATTTAGATCATCTTAGATCTTATATTGTATATTGTATATCTTATTATAAAACGTTAAATTACTAATATAACTTATAACCTTTTTTATTAGTTTATTACATCTTTCTTTTGTAGATAATATTAATATTACTATAAATATAACTATAAATATAACTATAAATATAAATATAAATATAAATATAAATATAAATATAAATATAAAATGTGTCTACTTAATAATTATATATAGAATATACTATAAAATCTAAACTATAACTTAACATAAATTATTTGTTATTGTGAATAATTTTAATTTTATTTTAAATTTTAATTTTAATTTGAAAAAGAAGAGTTGTATATTAGTATATTATGATAGTAGGATTAAAGTATTTTTGTTTTAACTTTAATTTTAATTTTAACTTTAACTTTAACTTTAAGTTTAATTTTAAACTTGGACTTTTAATGTTATATTAATTATATTTATATTAATTATAAAAAATATACATATTGAAGTATAATGTTTAATAAGAATACATATATATATAATTTAAATATATAGATAATTGAAATATAATAAGCTAGATTATAATTTTACTAGACTTTGATAAAATATCAAAAAAGGTTTTTTAATTAATGAATTATTCTTTTGTTTATATTTATATTGAACTTTTATAAACTATATATAGATATAGATATAGATATAGATATAGATATAGATAATAAATTTATCATAATTATTAATCTATAAAAAAGGTATAAATTAACAATTTACAGTACAAATATACTTATATTTGATATTATTAAAGTATTAGGACTTTATTGTTACCTTACTTTTACTTTACTTTACTATTAACAAAAAGTTTATATTTAAGAGCTTTCTAAATTAATAGTAATTAATGTAATTATAAAATATAATATTTAACAGTATAATTATAATAATTCTTGGAACAATTAAAAAACTATTTTTTAAGTTAAGTAAATAATTAAAGTAAATAATTAAATAAATAACTAAATAAATAAATAAATAAATAACTAGATAAAAATTTACCAAAACTGAACTTATTAACATATTAACAGATTAACAGATTAACAGATTAACAGATTAACATATTAAAATATTAACAGATTAACAGATTAATAGATTAACAGATTAAAATTATATTTGTACTTGTATTTGTATTTTTATTTATAATTATAATTATAATTGTTTTTGTATTGTAGTTGCATATTAATTGTGCAGATTAATTGTAATTGTACTGGAACTTATAAAATTTAATAAGCCCAAGAAGATTTGAACTCCTACAAATTCCTTATCAAGAAATTATTCTACCATTAAATCATAGGCTTTGTTAATAAACTTTTTGTATTAAGAATATAACTTATTATAAATATTTCCTATTAATATTTATTATTTTAATAATAGAAAACATATGTTGAACTAAACTACTTTTACATGTATACAATATATAATAAATAAGCAATTAAAAAGAAAAAATCAGTTCACAAAATCAGTTCACAAAATATAAAATAATAATAAAAACATGAAGATAATTATAAAATAATAAAAACATGAAGATAATAATAAAAAACATGAAGATACGAAAAGTTATTGTGAGCTTATTCTAATTCTAATTCTAATTCTAATTCTAATTCTAATTCTAATTCTAATTTTAATTCTACTATTATTACTTACTCCACTAGTCCATTAGGTTTTACATAAGATATAAGATATAAGATATAAGATATAAGATCAGTAGAATGGTTAAAAAAGTTTAAAAAGTTAAAAAAGTTAGCAAAATTCAATTTTCTCTCTTAATAATCCAAATCCAAATAGAAACTTAAAAGAGTTTTCTAAATAGCTAAAG
>WNFO01011564.1_pt1 | contig 13301 bp, 18 predicted proteins | sample 5400251 | NCBI WGS metagenome assembly WNFO01 (sample SAMN13153354, study PRJNA577476) | soil metagenome | isolation source: 100 cm saprolite under Madrone tree | place: USA:California | collected 2016-06-14 | reverse complement strand
GCTAGGAATGTGGAGAGGTATCCTGCTCCGAAAAGTTGCCACTGTCACAAATTCTGATCACTTCGACACAAAATCATGTCTCCTAATGGCAATACTTGCTTGTTCAGTCCAAAACTTGGTAGTTATTCTCTAATTGATGGTCTTATTACTATGGGTGGCAAGGCAGTACCTAATTTTATGGAGATGAGTAGCTACAAGAGTAATTGCCATTGATATGTAGATTGCCATTGACATGTATTACACTGTACAGTATCGACTCAGACCATATCGACTCAGACTCATCTGACACCCATACCCTCGTATATTTAAAGGGCTCATTCCCACTGAATCCCACACCATTCTCCCTCCCTCCTCTTCCGCCCATTCAGCTGCCATCCTCCAAGAACGAAAACTCCTTACTAACTCCCCTCGGCACTTGGGTTGGTACCTCGGGGTTTGTTATTCGGCCTTGGCTGCGTATCGGCGTGGCGGGGATGACCACCGAGGTGACGTGTACAGAACAATCGCTGAACGTAAGTCGTGCGCTTACAGTATGCTCGTTTAGGGTTCTCTGCCTTGTTCGAGTGAGCGCCTGGTGGTCATTGGGCACAGAGCAAAACTCAGGGTAGCGGGCTTTTTGCGGAATTTTTGCACTGCACCCCGGAGTCGTCCAGGGCGGGCAGTCTTACCATTTCTTTCCCAAAATCTCCTAGCGACTTTTCGGGGCTATACACGGGCTTATCTTTTGAAATTCTTTCGGAAGGATCTCTGGCCTTTTCTTCTGGACTGGACTGGGTTCATTTTGCTTGCGCGATCCGTGATCATTCACAGAGATACAGTATATCTCTGTTTCTGGCTTGCGGTTTGATGCCCGTTGAAAAAGTGCGACACAAGTGGGGCCGCGAATCTGATGGCCGCTACGGTGCTTTGGGCCGTATCCATGAGCTTATTCATGCTGCCTTATGAATGTCCCCACATCGACATGTATGTACTCGGAAGAGTCCGGCTCAAGGATACTGCATCTGCTCGATTTTACCTGGGCGCTAGGGGACTCTGCATCGGTGATTGCTGTGAAAGGGATCTTGTTTGGCTAGATCATTGGATGCTGAGAACAGGGACCGGATTGGAATATGTGGGTTTCACAATCAATTGATAATGCTGTGTTTCTGTCATGTCGGCCAAGTTGGTCTAGACATTGTTCTTCCAGGGCACTAGGTGGGCGCATTCCGCGGTCGGTCGGGAAAGAAGCACATAAGGCGCTCAGATGGATGAATCAACGCTGACTCCCCATATGGACGGCTTGGAAATGGAAACGACTCATTTTCGGTGCCGCTCGCTGTCGAGGTTTCCTCGGATGGCTCCGGTGGATATCACCAAATTGAGGGGCATGCTGTGTTGCTGTGTATTGTGCTATGCCTTTCCTGTAATGCTGCGCAGCACATGATAGAGGAAATGGAGAGCATTGGAGGGGGCATACGTGGCTCACTGTGCGAGGTGGGTCGGTTAGGTACAATTGTCGTGATGGGAAAAGTGGTGGCGCTCAATAGGAGAGAATGAGTCACTGGGCCGCGTGGGGTTGCCGAATTAGCGGAACGAGAAGCTGTGCTCGATGTGGACAGGGGATTACTAACCCAGTAAGCTGAGCTTGAATTGGAAAGGGAAATTTTCCTCATAATGGGCCGACCGAGTCACCATTGTCCCCTCCATCCCCCTCTTAACCACCATCTCCCCCTTTAGTTTTACTTTGCCCTCTACCACATTGTCGAAAGCTTTGCATTTATTCCCCCCAAGGAATCCGTGAGTCTGCATTCTGAGTTTGAGACGTGTCCGTCCCCATCGTTTCTCGCGGAGCACCCCGCTTTTTGTGAATACCATTAGTTTCTGCCCGTACCGTTCCTGCTGCATTGATTACCAGTCGCTATCGGCGATCCATGCAGTCTGCGGCTTCTTCTGCGCTACCCTCGTCTTCACAGACGAGCGGTGCGATTCTTCCCGATGTGCAGCAGCGGTCTCCGCGTGCAACATGGGCTCACGTCCAACGTCAATGCGACATGGGTCCACCCGATTATCATTCAGTTACGATGACCGTCGTGGCTAACCATCCTGAGTCCCGAGTCGAGAGCAGCGCGCTGATTCAGTCGTCATCACCCAGACTCCCTCGGTTGCAACCACTGCAGCCAGCGCAGCCTGAAGGCACCGTCTCCTCACCACTCTCAGCTATATCCCCAGACCAGTTCAACTTCCACGCCGACATCAGCCGACATGTCGCAAATCTGCCTCTAAACGGTGTCCCACCCGTCCAAATATCGGAAACATCGACCGGTTACTCTGGTGCTCCGCAATCATCGCATGGTCCTTCTGCGCTTTCAACCAACTCGTCTCCCTACCATGGCCCCTTAAACATTCAAACACATCGTCCTCGGACGTATAACCAGGTTTTCCATTCCACTTCGGATCTCGCCGCTCATCATGGGATACCCCAATCGCTGCCTCCGCCACCTCGCACAACACCTCACCGATCATCTGAACCAGAACAGACACCAGACTTGAGCCTATCCACACTTTGCTCGAATTATTTAACTATGTTGGAATCATCTGAGCCATCTTCTATGCCCGAGGGAAACCCAACCGTGGCTCTCCCCATGTCTGCCAACGACGAAGCCGCTGCGCAGGCGATTGCCTCGGCGTTGTTAGGTACTTCTCACAATCGCCCTTCCTCTATGTGCCTAACCGAGCAACAAACTCTAGCGTCGCCCGACTTCTTAAACCCCAGCGACTTCCTCACTTCACCCGTGTCGCCGTGGGACGATCTGCTAACAACGCCTGCTCTTGATGCCGACGTGGGCATGACGCCCACCATTTATACTAGTCCTCTTATGGACTTTGGTGATGACTTTGATAACATGCCATCGCTTTTTGGCAGTACGGCCTATGAAGGCTATGAAACCAAGGAAACTGTGGGGAGCCATCTCTCGCCCTCTGACCTTCCACTTCCAGACATGGATATGGATGATATGTACAAGATATCGCCGGGAACCCCCGTCATCGATGACCCATCCATCCAATCTTCTCTTCTTCACCTAGACGACTCTTCTACCTTTCCGACAAGGCGGAAGAGCGCGCCGACAGGGACTCGGAAGAACATCACGCCGGAGTCCCTTGTTCCTTATGATGCACCTATCCAGGCTCGCATGTACCGTTTACCCTCGGCGACTTCTCGCAAGCAATTGCCTGTTACGTTTTCTCGGAAACGTGCACGAACTTCGGCGCCCGCCGAGGAAGAGGCTCCTCTTGAACCTACTGTTTCGGAGGAGGGTGCTATCAAGGCCAAACGCCTCCAAAACACTCTCGCTGCGCGGAGAAGTCGCAAACGGAAGTTGGAGTATCAACGCGAGCTTGAGGATGCTCTAGAGGTCGAACGCAAGGACAAGGAGATGTGGCGAGCACATGCACTTGTCTTAGAGGCACTTCTACGGGACAAGGGTCACGAAGTGCCTAGGAGGTTAATGGATGCGTAGACTTGTCGTTCCGACTTTCTCATTTCTTTCACTATGGACTGATCGATATATGGCCATTTTTTCATACCGGCCCTTCGGTACTCCGTGTATTTTAACATTGTTTTCCCTTACCCTTTCCCCCTCAGAAACACCCCTCCACTGGTTAGGAGTATCGTCGTATCCCCCCCATCATCCCATTCTGCGCAAAAGCACATGTATCCTGGTTGATGTTTCTGTAGTAGTGTGCTTTTGCCTCGACTGATTTATACTTTTTGATCTGCTTTGATATACCATACAGCCACCATACTATTTACGTGCACGTTTGTTGAAGTCAATGAAATATCCGGTTTGCCGCAGCTCGTCTTGGGTGAAAATAAGATGGTGTGAATCATGTCCCTTGGCCGTCACAGCGGTACCAGCGCTTTCATTCGTCGTCGGCCACAGTCATCCGCTGTCGCCCATCAACCCCCACCTTTTCCCCCTACCACCTCTTCCCACAGCACACCTAGGGTTTGTGGTCAATCAGCAAACTCGATGCTCGAAGGTGGTCTAGGACCAAGTCACTCGGGGATGCGCAATATTACCCTGAGGAAGGTCATCCTCTGTCTCACTATCACCGTCGGCGTTCTTTGGTTTTTGAGACCTTCAAAAGAAAGTCTATGGTCCATCAAAACGCCCGGTGAGCCCCTCCCTGCACCTCCACGTCATTGGCGTCGAGGGGAAGGAATGAACTCATATCCTTTCAGTGTGGAAGCCACCCGTGCAAATGGACACCGACCATAATCGCCTACCTTCGCGTCCCTTGGCCGAGTCCCATGAGCCCGAAGTGGTGGACATCTCACCCACGACACCTACTGCGCCGCCCGCTCATCCCCAAGTTCCCCGACCAACATCACACGAATCAGACCCAGATCCCAGCAAATCTGTCTTCTGCACCACACCACACGATCCGTCCTCACCGCTCGTACAATATGCGCTCATGATCGACGCTGGCTCTACGGGCTCGCGCATCCACATTTATAAATTCCACAATTGCGGACCGTCGCCCACATACGAGTACGAGACGTTCGTGCAGAAGCAGCCTGGTCTGTCTGCCTATGCTGGACGACCGGACGACGCAGCGCAGAGCCTCGATTCTCTACTCGGCGTTGCTATGCGCGTAGTCCCTGAATCTCTCCGACGCTGTACACCCGTCGCAGTCAAGGCAACAGCCGGACTGCGTCTCTTGGGCGCTTCGCAATCTGAAGAGATTCTCGACGCTGTGCGGAATCGCTTGAGGACCACTTTCCCGTTCCCGCTGGCGTCGCAGGACCCGGTCGTAATTATGGACGGAAGTGACGAGGGCGTCTTTGCGTGGGTGACGGCTAACTATCTGATGGATACCATCCGCGCCGACTCACCAAAGACGGCAGTGCCGTATGCCGTACTCGATCTGGGTGGGGCGTCGACGCAGATCGTGTTTGAGCCTGTGTTTCCGTCGGCGATGCCTGATGCTGCACTGCAGGAAGGCGTGCACAGGTATGAACTCAGCTTCGGTGGGAAGAAGCATGTGTTGTATCAACATTCCTATCTGGGCTTTGGGCTTATGCGCGCAAGGAAGAGGATACATCGCTTGGTCAACTTTTTGGCATCTTTTAGCAGTAATGTCAATGGGACGGAACTCGCAAACCCTTGCTTGGCCCGCGGGACCAAGAGAGAGGTAGTAGTCGAAACATCGTCGGGCTCTGATCCCGAGACTAAAAATGTTACCATGGTTGGGGAGGACCTCATCAGTGGCTTTGAGGCGTGCAGGCACGTCATGAATCTCGTGATGGCCAAGGACGCGTAAGTTTCCTTTATGAGCGGGCTATAATGATGGTGGGTGCTAATTCCAAGTCCCTTTTTCTCGTTTCGTAGCGCCTGTGAAGTCAAGCCCTGCTCTTTTGATGGCGTGTATCAACCATCACTCCTGGAGACCTTCCAAGACGGCAAAATCCTCCTACTGTCCTACTTCTATGACCGCATCAACCCTCTCCTCCCACCCTCCTCTGATCCTTCCTCCCCTTCCTCCCCTTCCTCCCCTCCACCTCTCACAGTCTCATCCCTCGAAGACCTCGCAACGGACGTATGCCGCGGACAGGCCACGTGGGAAGAGCGATGGGGAGACAATAAGCTGGCTATGGAGGAGCTTGCGGACCGGCCGGAGTACTGCCTCGATTTGACGTACTTGTACGTCTTGTTGCGGACTGGCTACGAGTTTGATGACGGGCACGCGGTCGAGATCGGGAAGCAGATTGATGGGACCGAGTTGGGCTGGGCTTTGGGCGCTGCGATCGCCATGGTGGGCGGAGAACTCACGTGCAAATCATAGACGGAGATGGACAATACCTCTGAGCTAGATGGCATTTTTGTAATTATTCCATGCAGCGAGATACCTCTCTGGACTTGTTTGTAGATTCATGCATCGGACATACATATATCCTTGCTTTAATACTTCCATTTGGTAGCCCAATCTCGACCGCTGGGTGTTAAAGCTTGAAGCTCGAAGCATCGCCCTACCCGGAGAGGACAGCGAGGACATGTGCTCAACTGAAGTGAAAAAACTGAATAAATACAAGATACTATTAACAATCGAAAGGCGTGGACCCGCCAACTGTTCGTCCATACAGAAGAGGGTAAGGCACAAATGCGAGGTAAACGATTATCTATGTGCAAGGGTACTGAGACGTCAACGAGATCTCACAAAATTACATGGCACTCATGAGGGGTCGTGAATGAATGGAAAGTCATGGTGTGATGAGCTGCCCGCATATTCATGTGAATCTGTGGTGCGATAAAGTATGGAGGGAGAAAGCTAGACGCGGAAGACGGTGAGGATGGCGACACGCCCATCTTGCGGAATGCCGTGGTTGATGCCTGGGAGTAGTATCCGGCCGTGGTCAGGTCAGGTCAGATGAAAGTCTCCAGGAGAAAGGTGGTGCCACGCCGTGACGCACCTTTGCTGCCAGGCTCGAGGAGCCCAGTGCGCCACTCCACTCTGGCGCGCCACCAAATTTGATGTCCTTTCCAAAGGCCACCAGCCAGAGCGCGCTCCACGAACCAGTCGCGGCCGAGGTTATACCCATTCTCAACGATCTTGTGTCGCTTCTGTGAGGGCTCCTCCTTGGACGCACTGCGCATAATACGAATATCATACGGTGATTAAAGTCTTTGGTTAGAAAGGTTGGGAAAACATTTACCCGATGAACCACGCGCCGCTGGCAGCGTGCGTGCCGTTCTGTCGCCAGGCGCGGAAGTGGTGTCCACCTGCAACGCTTTCCCAGCATGTCCCCCAGACGGGGAAGTAGGATTGCCTGGCGAGGTATTGCTCTGGTGACCGACCATTCCCATCGCCCAGATTTGCGTGATGTATGTTGCCAACGTGCAGTCCCAGACATTCGTCCGAGTACCCGATCGACCTGCAGTGCAGCACAACGCGACAAGAAAAAGGTTGCACACGGGGGTGATAAAAATCACTAAGAAAGCGACGTGGAGAGCGAGTTGTGTTTTACTTTGTGTACTCGCGGAAGCCATCTTCGGTGAGAACGAGGGGGTCAGAAAGTCCCGAGAGGATTATGTTGAGTGGCTCGCCGAGGAGCGGTGCAGTGAACTGTGGTGCGCTGTGGGTTATCATCACGTGCCTTTCGGAACGACAAACGTGCGACAAACGTCAAGAAAACGGCCTCCATTGATGCGTGGTTCAGCCCATCCCTCAGAGATATCTACGTCTTCCAGGGTATCGGGTATTGCAGTGGGGCTTTCATAGCCTGATAAGACCACTTGTGGCGCGGCGCGGCTGCCAGTTGTCAAGGCGAGGGCATGGTGAAAGAGAAGAGCGCCGGCTACAGGGAAGTTGATGAACATGTCACTGAGTAGCGCGGGAGGAGGGCGGGTGAGAGATGGATGGTGGGGGAAAGGAGAAAGAAAGAATCGTTGGCGACATTTGCGATGATGGGTGACACGGCACCGACACGGCACCCGAGTGCTGCGACTCCCAAAAGGGGAATTTTCCTTTTTCTCTCTTGTCAGTGTCTCAGCCCGTCTCATGGCACCAAAGAAATCGGTTTCTCAGCCAAGGGACAGAGATACAATATCAAAATTAGTGCAGGTGGTTAAACCTCCACCACCTCACTCATCGGACGCGAGAGAAACCGATGGGTCTCTCGACGATGACGAAGATAGTGATGTCGACGATGAGGGCTTGGAAAAACTTGTGAGCGCCTTAGGAGAGGACGGCCTCGACGAGTTTGACCTTGCGCAATTACGCATGTTATCTGGCGCCGCAGCTGATTGGAAGGCAAGCGATGAAGAAGAGGGTAGTGGTGACAGTGAGGAAGAGCCAGGCGCAGAAAGTGGACCAGAAGATGGGGAACCCGGAGACATTTTGTGAGTAGATTGCGCTCGAACGCATACGGGATACTATTAAACTGGACCCATCACTTCCGTGGACGGAGACCTTAACTGTTGCGTTTCCCGAGACGATCGACGTCGACGTAGATGACGACTTGAATCGTGAGCTGGCTTTGTGAGCACTCTTTCGACTACATCGTTTCATTCCTAACATCTATGCCGACTGACTGGTCATTTCTTTACGTAGCTACAAACAAGCCTTGCATGGTGCAAAGACCGCGCGCACCTTCGCTGCGGAACACCACCTCCCTTTCACACGACCGGACGACTTTTTTGCCGAAATGATCAAAACGGATGCACATATGGAGCGCATCCGGCAGCGTCTGCTCGATGAGAGCGCGGGTATTGCAAAGAGCGAGGCACGCCGGCGCGAGCGCGAAGGCAAGAAGATTGGCAAGCAAGTGCAGCTTGAGAAGCTCAAGGAGCGCGAGCGCAACAAAAAAGACATGGAAGAACGACTCAAAGGACTCAAACGAAGTATGTTTCTTTCTCTCTCTGTCTCATTATCATCTCTTCTGCGTTCTAATTTCTATCTCGGTATAAAGAACACAAGGATGTGCTACATACCGCGCGAGCGGACGACGACGACAACGCCTTTGATGTCGCAGTCGAGGATGCCATCGCCGATCGGCGACCGGCGAAACGCGCGCGCGGAGGCAAGGTTGGCAGCGGAAGTTTGCCGCGACATGTTCGTGACAAGAAATTTGGGTTTGGGGGCCATGGGAAGAGGGATAAGCAAAATACTCGCTCGTCTACGGACGACCTTGACGAGTCGGCGGCGCGGAGAGGTCGGAGCGGGGGCGTGCGGGGCAAAGGTCGAGGTCAAGGTCGGGGAGGGAAAGGTCAGACTAGGCTTGGAAAGTCACGTCGTGTAGCAGCGAGAAGCAAATCCTAGTGAAAATGTGCTCTGGAAGAATCTGCGGGAAACCGGCCAGCGACGTGAGGATTGACAACTTGAATCAGCCCGTCCTGGCCCTTCTGAGTATTTCTGTGCACTTCTGAGTCTCTGTTGTTTCATACATAGTAATTATCTTAGTTGTATATCTAGAAGAGCGGCATATATGCACATGTAGACGATGCAGTGCCCCTGAGGGTATTACGGCGACTAGCGCAACACGATGCCATGATCATGTTCTAATCTGTGCCGACTCAATCCAAGGCCATCCAACTCTGCACAGGGATACTCCGAATTCTTTTTACTCGATGACAGGTAACTAATACCATACATTACTACCCCTTACTAACTGTCTCTATTTCCATCCCACTTGTGTCGATAACAATGACTTGTCCTGATAACCCCTGGGTAAGACATACCTTGGGTCCCTCTGCGCGTTTCAAGTCTCTGGAAGTGAAGACCAACTCGGAAATATCCAGAAAGGCGGTGTATATCTGAATGTACATGGAATCAAAGACCTTCGAACGCGTGCACTGCAAAGCAGCCGCAGTGTCATCTTCCGTAATAAACAAGTGGTACCATTTTCGATTTTTCCTGAATGTAGCTGGGAGACCCCTTTTGACTAGTCGGAAGCCATCCTTATTTGTGGAGTAGGTGGAAGCGACTGTCACCTGGATCGTAATGATGTGACTATCCGTGCACACGGTGACATCGACGGAGGGGAATGATTGAGGGGTAGCAACCCAACCGAATTAAATTACATGCTGGTCTGCCGTCCTGAGAGGCTTTTCTCTGGTGAGCAACTTCAACCTCTTCCACCCAAGTGGCTTGAGACGGAGCTGTTCCCCATTTGCGGCAGTGTAGAGCAGCACACTCTCGGCTCGCTGGAAAAACAACCAGGTATAGAAGAACTTCTCGAATATGTGTCCCAGCGTCCCGCTTGTTTAGAAGCATCGACTTTGGAAATTTCACTTGCAACAAGATGACGGAGATATGGTGTTTCTACCTGCGAAATGTAGGATATTCAGCGAATTTTTTGGCGGCCATTTTTGTATCACATCGAATGTCCTCTCTGTCCAATCTCCTCCGAGTCAATTGAATGCAGGTACTCACACTGGGACCCCATTTCTCGGAGTACTTCAGGAATTTCTTGACATCAAGATTTAACATGGTGCTATAAGAAAAGGTAAGACGGAAGAAAATACTTGTAGTGATGAGTCGGATGACAGACCTGAGCGCTTTCGACTCATTGGAGGGAAAACATTTCATGATAAGCAGGTTCGCATTACACTCCAGATACCAACGACGCCATCGATCGGTCCGACCCATTGGCAGAGTGGTTGCTCGGATGATCCAAGCCTTTCCCATTTGACTGAAATTTAAAAAGGAATAGCATGGCCGTTCTTCGGAATCGAAAATGGCCCAAATTTTTTCCTTGAAGGTAAATTCAAGTTGCCACTCGGTGGTAGCGGCGTCATATACTTCCAAGTCAACCCCTCTTTGGTCAAAAAGGACGAACATGCGGCCACATTACCAAGCATCACTTAAACGACGGAGAAGTTTGTAATAGAGGAAGATGGATTTCCTGCATTTTATGCCAATATGAGCAAGAATGACCATGGCATGACATGTAGGAACTTCGCATTTATACCTGGTTGACCTGTAATAACTATTCCTCCGCCACCATTAGATTTCCTGTTCAGAGCATCCCAAGCAATGAGATATTCTTCGCGGACAAGAAGAACATCTTCAATGAAGCCCAGAGAGGGTAGCTGCAATTCATTGATCTGGGTTCTCGGTATGTACTTCAGGCCGTTGCAACAGGGAACATCTAGTGGTATTTTTCCAGGGTCCTTTCGCCACATGGTCTCATATATCTTCCAGGCCACTCGACCCAAAACCGAAGAGACACCTGAATAGGGAGGAGTCATGATAATGTCGCTCAATATTACAAGAAAGAAGGGCTCTACACACCAATCCGAGGCAATGGCCATTTTCTTACATGTAGCTGGATGAAATGTGGATATGTCCACGGGGAGGTGGCTCTTCCCATATCTCTGATATGACCTCGCTGGGATCACGTAAGTCACGAGATTGATGACGGCGGTGATCCAGTCTGAATTCAGAGGGAGGGACTTGTGAGGGTACAAGTTCTATTTCAACCTGTGAGATGAATGGTTGAACGATGCAATAAATATATATCATGAAACTCCTGGCTGACCTTTGAGAGAATGACGAGTGCCGGATCAGTATTATCGAAGATGTCTGCTCGATATTGCCAGATGTGTTTTCTTAACTTATGGACAGATGCAGTACGGTGAATGCGGACAACGAAAGCATTTCGTTCGCCTTCCGAGTCGAAGACACAGATGAGGTGATTCCCGTCCAGAAGGTCATGTGACACCCCCGCAAACTCGGGCGCGTTTTCGACTTGTCGGCTTTCCTCAAATCAAGGCGGCTGCATCTGTGCTAAAAGGACGGAATAGACCTCACTGCAGAATATTTCCATTCGTGGATCTCACTGGCGAATTCGAGGGCTCTCTGTATTGAGACCAAATTGAAGAAGACCACACGATCATTAACGCAGAACTTGAAATCACACGCACACACGCATGCACGCCTCTGTTGCGGTACCATGACACCAAGCGTATCCTACTACTGTCCATGTCTGTCTACGGATTCAGTTCCCCCGCCCCCAAATACTCCATCCTCCTCGTACTGTTTCCACCCGCTCCACGAACTCTTTTTCTGCGAAGAATGCGATGCGATCCGCTGTAATCGTTGCGTTTCCGTCGAAGTCAGTGGCTATTATTGCCCGAACTGTCTATTCGAAGTGCCAAGCGCGAGCGTACGCGCCGAGAAAAACAGGTCCGTATCAAGCTTTGGTGCGGCTGTGTCCCCACACGACAATCCTCCCTCTCCTACAGATGCGCACGCAATTGCTTCATGTGTCCTAATTGTCGAAACACGCTTTCCGTCGTGCCCTCAGACCCCCTGGACGCAGACGACGGAAAATCCCTTGTCCCCAATCTGAGTACGGTCGGCGAGCCACCCTTTTTCCTTTACTGCAGTTACTGCAGATGGGATTCTGCCGAAGTCGACATAACGTTCGAAAAGCCCACCGGCCTCGCGGGTGAGCCGTTCCCACGCTTATACTCATTTTCTCAAGATTTACGTTTTATTGCCACGCGCAGCTCAATTGCAGAAGTTTGAAGACTCGGCGCCCGAATCGCTTGAATTCGAGCGTCTTAAAGAGCACTTTGAGCCTTTCCTACGTGCATCCGCTTCCTCCTCCGGCCTCTCCGGCCACTCACACGCAGCGCATTCACACGCTACGCCGGTCAATGCCATCACAGCCGCAGCGTCGTCTGCATTGGCGCGTGATATTCCAGGTGTCGGAAAGTACACCCCTGCGCCGCGCGGCAGGCGCGACAAGGGCGCGCGGGATGATATTCACGAGTATCGCAGTCGTGTTGAGGTTGGGGGCACAAAGGAGGGGGCTAACGTGGATTTCATGCGGCGACTAGAAGAAGTATCGCAGGTGGCGGCACTCAGTCAGCGATGGGCGAACAGCTGGACAACGACGCTACGCTCCAGGTACGCCTCCTTTTTCTAACGGTGTGGATGCACGCATTTATCGCAGTGCGTAGTGAACTGAAGCCCCTGCGAATCCCTCTTCACTCCAAAAAGACGAAGCGTTGTCCAGCATGTCGTCATATCCTCATCAAACCTGAGCAGAAAGCACAATCGGTTCGTTTCAAGATCAAGCTCGTCGCCGCCAATTATATACCGGCCATGACGGTCGCCTTTCCTCCGAGTCCTGACTCGATCCGGCAGCGCGGAGCAGGCACCAAGCAAGCGGCCGTCGAGGACACGAGCGCTGCCGCTGTTTTACATGCGGGCGGCACATACCCTTTTCACCTTGCGTTAACAAACCCACTGTATGACCCAATCCATGTGCGGCTGGCAGTGCAGCGCCAAGTGCCTCCGCCGTCCTCTGTCCCTGCGCCAGCCGGGAGTCCGGAGAAGACGCGACGGCCGCCGTTTGCAGTCTCGCTGCCACAGTCGGCATTTCCCATCGCAGCCTTTGCGGAGGCGTGGGAATTTGAGGACGATGAAGATATGTTTGGGGGCGAGGACGACGAGTTTGGGGGACCGGATCGTGTAAAGGGGGGCGCTGGTGGGAAGGGGAAGACGGTGGGCGTCTTGGAACGACGGGCAAATGTCACCGTCGTTGGTGGCGAGGTCGTTGTCGGGAGAGACGCCAGGGGACCAGTCAAGGTGAGCTGTGCGGTTGACAGATTGATTGGTTGCGACTCCATTCTGACCCTGGTGACTCTTTGGGACAGTTTAATATGCTCGTTTCGTACACATACAGGTCTGACGACCCATTGGCGGAGGACGATGTGCGGACAACGCCGTCACGGAAGGAAAAGTTGCCAGAGATGAAGACGTTTGCATTTTATACCGTTGTCGATCTCGGGATGATCGTTCCTCGGCCG